>Ga0315915_1004610_pt1 | contig 17319 bp, 10 predicted proteins | sample MpolbnodulesMG_FD_207738 | JGI IMG/M metagenome (GOLD analysis project Ga0315915, IMG submission 207738) | Medicago polymorpha root nodule microbial communities from Los Angeles, California, United States - branched nodules | ecosystem: Host-associated > Plants > Roots > Nodule | place: USA...
AAAGCTTTTGTCAAGTGAAACATGTCTGAGGTTGCAAAAATTGAAGGGCGTGTTAGGTACTCCGCATTTAAAAAGACGGTTAAGGTTATGATAACGCCGACCGACTCTCTTGATGATTTGAAGGCACAACTTAACACTTATTTTGAGTATCTTGGTGAAAATCAAATACACGTCACTTGTTTGGTCAAATGTCATGCATAGACCTAGGAGAAGATAGAGATGAATACGCATGGAAAACGGCAAGCTATATGCCTTGCCTTATTGAAGACGATAGCAACGTCGAATTTATGTTTCGGAATATGGTGGAAAATAATATATATTATATATTTATGTTCGTTCTATATGCAATTGCGTTGAATGTAAGTAGGGATTTAATTTAATGATATGAAATGAGTTGTAATGTGTTGTTTAATTATGGACACTATGTAACGTTTTGATGAAATTCAAACTTTTGTGTATTTTGAACCAAATGTCGGTTTGATTTAATTATGGACAATTGTAAAAGATATTGTATTTTTCATGTCTATGAATGAGTTTAAATGGTATGAGTTATATTGCCTTTGGAAATGCTCTGGTTTAGTTACAGGTAAAAACTGGTCGAAAAATGGTTTGGAAATGCTTTACAATTATTCAGAACTCACTGTCTGCATAATTGTTTTTCTCGACAGTTAACTACCGAGGTTTTCCTCAGCAGTTAACTGCAGCCGGTTTTGCAATTCCTTGACAGTTAACTGCCGAGGGACAATATAATATTTTACTCATGTGTCACATGCTTATGATATGCGTGAATAACAATTTTATTTTTTTTTTGGCTTTTGCGGTAACTTTGGCACAAGTAATAATGTTTTAACATTAAAGTTCAAATATTCGACATCCAAGTTTTGTTTGATTGTTCCTCGAAAAAAAAAAATTGCATACCCAACTCCAACTCTTTTTTTTTTTTCAAAAAACAAAATGACTAAGATAATTTTCTTTTTACAAAGAAATTTGATCTAACCGTTACACTTTCACAACATAAAGTTTGAATGCCGATTGAAAAAATCATCACATTTAGTAGTATCTAACGTGACTTAAATAGAATTATTTTTAGTGGAAGAAAGTTATGAGATTTTTATTTTTGATAAAAAAATATTGGTTTTTTTAAAAGGCAAAAAAAAAATAGTTGTAGATAAATGGTAATTAAATTATAAATAATTAAATATATTATATAATAGTGATATGTCCGGTGACAATCGAGGAAAAGGAATGGTTGTTCACGGTGTTCTAGTGCAGCAAAGGTTGAGTATTCACGGTGGAGGAGAAAGGTGTTTGCAAACATGTTAGCACTTCAACGCTCAAGTCAGTAACCGAAAGAGGTGGTTATGTGCAGAAAATGGTACAAGTGAAGTGTACCTTGAGGGTGGCGCCGAATCACCTTTATATAGGCGGAGAAAGCGCTAACAGTCCCCCACAAAGTGTGGTGCCTTCTTAGAAGGCCGTTGGTGATGTGGACGATGGTGATGGAGTTAGGGCGTACTCATGTACGGTGATCCGCACAGGACTTTGCGTGTGGTGATCTGCCCAAGACTTCGCGTGCTCCTTCACCGTGTTTTACCCTTGTTCGTCTTAGCCCTTGGATTAATGGGCTTTGCTTTATTGGACTTCTAGCCGGTCCAAAACAAATAGTATATTGATAGTCATGTGGATATATCTCAATTTGTAAGGACAATGCATTAAAATATGCAGTTACCGGGATTTGAATCTCAAATTCTTCACTTATTTACCTTAAAGATGCAATTCTAGTCACCTGATTATCTTAAGAAAATAATAATATAATAGTATAATGACAATAAATTACTCCTCAATAATTTGAAATGACATAGGTTAATTTAATTGTCTGGCCTTAAACTTTTCTAATCTAATAGACATTAATAGAGTAGATAACCAAATCAACTCATCCTTAAAAAAAACAAATTTGTCACTGTTGAGAAAAAAAATCAAGATTTTTATTTATTTTTTGGTTCAACATGATGATTTATTTAGTTTGTAAGAATGAAAAAAAAAACTATTCCTCGCAAAATTAAAATGGTTTTTTCTACGTTACCCTCAATGAGTTGGGGGTAATTTACCCTTGTCAAAGAAAAATTCTCTCTTCATCAGTTTATTTTTACAATCAGTTGTCATATTCATCTCAAAAACATCAAACTTCTCTATCTTCTTTATTCAACATGTGATTTTCATCTAGTTCGTTTTAGAATCAAATCCTACTTGTCATTAGGGATAAATTACCCCCAATTCATCAAGGGGGTAATGTAGGTCTCACCTTAAAGCTTTTTTTCCCACAATCAGTTACCATTTTCATTTAAAGAACATCTTTTTCATCTCCTTCATTTAACACGTGATCTCCATCTCCTTCGTCGTTAAGGGTAAATTACCTCTAATTCATCAAGAGGGAATGTAGACATCACCTACTAGTAGTACATGGAGGGGGGAACTCTTCCCATACGCATACATGTATATATATTACAATAATAACAAAACACAATGGTATGAACCCTCAAAATTGAGGAATTAAGATATACTAGAAACTAATTAAGTACGTAGTCAGTGTTCAAAATCAAAACCAAAGGAAGGAGTACTACAGCAGTACTAATTGGACAAGTAACAAATAAATTAATGAAAGAGTAAAAACATGGGAAGTTGGTCTTAAACTGGAGCTACCATTCGGTAACATAGGGAATGTGTCAGGTAAAGGCATGTCACAGTTTTCACCGTTGAAATATATTCTTCTTGGAAATGTCCATCCGTTTTGCAATGTGAAGGAATTCTGATCTTTTTCCAATAGTATCTCTGTTGTCACAGAACCAACTCGGTCCTTCTCAGAATGCAATAATTCATTGTTGTAGTAATCTATCCCCCAGAAAAGTGCAACTCCATCTGCCTCAAATTAAATAATCTCTTTATCACTATATATAAAATACTACTAGTACTAGTTTATCAATCAATTTATTCAATACTTGAAACAAACTACATACATCAAAAATACAAATAGTTGAACTCAAGTAGTTAAAGAATTCAAGTTAAGGTCGAATAGAGTTCGATCTCTAAAATATTTGGTCATACATTTGAACTCTGGATTATTAGAGTCTTTTCTCTTAGAAACTGAAGGGTTTAGACAAAAAAAATTATTGAACACAAAATTGTTGTTCATTCGTTGAATTGAATGTAAGAAATTACCTTGGATCCCAAGAGTCGAAAGTTTAGTGCTATTGAAGCTGTAAGTTGTTGCCTTTTGGTTAAAACCGGGATGTTGAACGAGCATATTCCAGTTAGAGTAGTTTCTATTGAAGTTGTAGTTAGAAATTGTAAGCTTGATCCTCCATTGATTCATATAATTGTTTTTGAAATGCCAATGGACTCGAATTGGACACATGTGGTCGGTACATTCAATTACATTTTTCTCATCATTTGACCCTCCGAGAGGATCACCTGGCCTGATTATTTAATAATTAGCAGTAAGCACACAACAATCAACATATTAATGACATTAATGAAAAAACACAAATGTTTGAGCAAATGAAATAACATGAACCTTATGCAAGACAGTGAATTTTTATTTGCTTCCCTGCATCCACCACAAGTGCAATTACGGCATGGTGTGATGATTGGATTGTAAAATGTTGAGAAAGAAACACAGCATACTGGTGACTTGTTTGCTAAGAAACTTGAGTACGTACATGTTGACTTCCAAGTTCCTGGAATGCAAAATGTTTATATACTAGTATTGAGAATCTGTGTGACACAGTGAGAAAATCGATGAAAAAATATAGATTAGATATGATTTACGATTTGTTGTGTTTAGTTATTGAGCACCAATGATGTTTAACAATAAATCAGAAAATCATATTAGGTATACATCAATGTTGTCAGATATGATTTACCTCTTTTATTTAAACATTGTTATGACTCACTATATTTGATTAACGGCGGTACTATATGACACGATAGAAAAATCACGAATATCAGGAAATCATTTGTTTCAGATTTCAAAACAATGGAGAAATTTTTCAATATGCATTTGACAGAAAACATGGGTCAATGGCCAATGATATTATTTCGCGACACTTCTGATGGAACCATTTCATGACATCAAACAATGCCCTTTGTTTAATTATTTAAGAGAACTTGAGTTGAGTAACTTACTGAGAACTGGAACTTGTCTCTGTCCTCCAAAATCTAAGGACACTGAGGGATCAGCTGTCACAAATGAGCTACAAGTGTAACCAGGACCTGGGGCCATGAATGTAACATTATTAGGTGCTTGTCCAAGTGAGTTTTCTTTTTCCTCCAAGTTTCTTACGTCAAGTTCAAATGAAGACAATGAATTGAAAGAATCAACGGCTCGGGCAGAGAGGCGGCCACCACGACAGCAATGGTCCGACCTGTTTTGTGACACATCTGGAGATATATCAACTATGATTGGATCTTTCTTGCATGAATGTGGCATCTGAGAACCACTGTAAGATGAGCAATCACCCCTATCAGTTGCAATTGCACCACTCATTGACCATATCACCTCCTTATTAGCCCATGTCCATCCTAGTTTCCACCCTGGTTTATCTACATGCCGATATTGATGATGGTTTTCGAGAGTCACCCTTGCCTGTAGAATTGGAAAACACTCAATTCAATTCAAGGTGTAGTATATTCTATCTAGTTGTGCTTCATTGTAATTTTATATTGTATATGTAAATGAATCAAAATAATAATAATAATAATCCTATTCCTATTCAGATAATTTTAAGTTTTGCTATACTTTGCAGACCATAATTGTTAATCTTCAATTTTGACATGTTTGGATGTTCTTAACGAATTTATTCTAGCCTGAAGTAAGAATTGGGAGTATTTGCCTCTAGAATTGCCTAAATCAATTTTAGAATCAATTCATACAAAGACGTGTGCGATTTTACTTGGTACTGACCAGATATCCATTTTCCATACGTTGGTAAATGTCAAATGTTACAGAAATGTTCCCATTTGGATCCAAAGGATCATAGCACTCTGCATACAAGTGTGAAATGAGCAAAAAAAAATATTAAAGTAAAATTAGCAAGAACAGAATAGAAGTGGTAGAAGAAAGAGAAGTGCATGCAGCACCTGATAAAGTGCAAAGAGTAGTAATTAACAAAATCAACTTAAGTGCAGCAGAAAGATATACACGGTGAACAATTAGCATCATTTTTTCCCTACAAAGAATATGAGACAGAGAATGTGTTTTATTAATAGAAGTTGTGTGTCAAGTCAAATAATATAGAGAAGCCCGTTATCCACTGATTGTTAGGAGTTTTATTATATTACTCGGATTAAACAAAAGGGTCATTGGAAATATCACCTACTTATCATTACAGGACAAATTCCCGTATTAGAATGATTCCACTCTATAAATTCAAGCTAACAAGCTACACAATGGATATATGATAGTGAATTAGTGATACTCTTACGGCCTTAAATTAAATACTGACACATATTATTACTACTTCTGTCTCTCTAGCAGGATAAGGTATGAGTCCTTGTAGTTGTAGGTTAGTTACAAGTGAAACAAAACAAGTAATAATAAAAGTCATGAAGAAGGTATATTAAGTTCAATGTCATATGATCTGAAAATAAGTTTATAAATGGTGGATGGATTGCATCTTACAATCTAGTTTTATAGATGTTGAATTAGGTTCAACCTAAATTCTAAAAAAAGTTTAATGTAATGTATTAGAAAATTTCTTAAAATAGATCGGAAGGTGAAGATATGTCATTCTAATTGTGATGTCCAATTTTATGTTGATTGTTGGACTTGTAATTATTATTTTTCCGCTTTTCACTTGGGTAACACCACTAAGAATTGTTTTATATTTACCCCAATACTTTTATTTTTTTTAAACGAAAAGACAAACAATACTAAAATTTACACACACAATTGCGAGAACCCAGATGAATCTCTTCTACATATCAATATCTTCATTGTCACTTAAGACTTTAAAAATACTCCAAGATCCAAATTCAATAGCACCAAACAATGCAAGTGGGTTACCAGTTGAGATAAGCCTTACAAACTATTTACCTCGTTACTTTGAGGAAAATATCCAAAAGTTTGATTTATGTGCTTGTGAATAGTAAAGCTGTATTGAAAGAGGTTGCTGTTGTACCCGATAGTATCTTAAAGAATCGGTCTCCGAAGTTACACAAAAAAATTACTTAAGTTAATCAAATTATATGTGATTTTGTGGACACGACAACAATATGCTTGTTAACAGAAACGGTTCAACAAAGGAGGCCGGTTCAACCATAGCACAATTTCTATAATTAGTGTTACCTTGTGATATTCACGTGCGCTCTCGCTATTTATGTGCGTGGTCCCTTCTTTGTCAACGTCAGCATGACATGATATAGTTCTTTTCCATATATGCATTTGTTTTTTGTTTACATTTACTTTAATTGTTTTTTCTTTAACGTAATTTCAAAAATCATAAAATAATAAAAATCTCTTACTACCTAAGTGTATGATACATGATTTACAACAAAAATTAAAAATTTATAAGGGAATTCCAACATTATAAGTACAAGTATATTTCAAATTTAATAAAGGGTAAATGTCTCTTTAACGTAATTTTTAAAGTCTTTTAATAAATGATGTATTTAATCCCTAATATAGATTAGATAGATGATTTTTTGAATGAATATAAAAATTGATATTTCTTACTCCCTCCGTCTCACAATATTTGTCTCTTTAGCATTTTTTTCTTATTCTCAAAATAATTGTCGCTTTAGAATATCAATGCAACATTTCTTATTTTTTTTCTTCATTATTATACCCTTATTCGTTGAATTTCATCCAACTTAACTACTTCACTAACTACAATTAATAAGGGTATTTTAGTAAATGATATTAATTTTATCATTGAAATCAACACAATTAGTCATTTCTTTAATAATTGTGCACAAATATTAAACGACTATTATTTAAAGACGGATAGAGTATAAAATTGAGACGGAGTAGTATCAATCTACATGACAATTATCATGCTTCAATTGAACAAGGAGATTAGATATTGGTTGAGAGGAAAAGTTGTGGAGATTACGAAGGGCATATGTTCCCTAGTTTGTGCCCAAACCATATCCATGTCCTAGATTTATACGAAGTTACTATATTTCCAAGGATTACAACTGTTCCCGTCACAGAAAACATATGGCGACTTTTTTTCTAAGGCAGGACAGCTCGAGAATGAATGGCAGTAAGTACATGAGCAAAGCAATGGTAGTATATTTATGGAAAAAAATTAATTAACACTTCATTAGTATTTTAAAATGACAATTAGCACAAGACAAATAAATATATGAAATGTGACACTTAATAAATATGATGCAGGTAACAATTTGCATAGGTAAATAAAAATAAATATTGTGCTTGGTTTTTGACCAGCCATGTCGTTAATCGGTTATGCATACGCTGTTTCACTAGAACAAGAATATTAAGATGGGTTCAAAAGTGTAGAAGATGAGCTTAAAGGCTCATGTAAAACTGAATTTGAAGAAATAGCAATGGGACTTCCTTCTAACTGCAACATGATACTCCCCAGTATTTCAATTAAAATTTTCTTGAATTCTTCTTCTTTAATCATCATCATCATCTTCTTGTCATCTGCATTATTCACTGTCTTAAAGGCTTCACTAATAACCTTATCCATCTGTAAAATCAAACACATCGATAGTTACAGTTAATTTTTTTATTTTTACTTGCTAGTAATATATATTCATTCAATGCAAGTATATCCGTCACTAGAAGACAAAAGGGATTTTGGGACAAAATTAGCGACAAATCATTTCAGTCATAATATTTGTTGGGACGGAATATGCTCATCCGCCACTACAAGAGAGTTTGGGACAGAATTTAATCAAACATTGTGATGGAATCCTTTGAATCCGTCCCAAAATGGAGATAGGTTGATATAAATTTCCGTCGCAAACATTATATATGGATGAATATATTGACTAATATGCATTGGCAACAATAACATACCTCTTCAATTGCACCAACCGGAGGTAAACCAGCAGATGGAGACACCACGTCTAGTGTAACCTGCAAGTAATCCTTTGATATTTTTCCGTTTCGATCTTTTGGCAGATTCCCTAAAGTCGTGTTCAACGTCTGTATAAAAGAGAGTAGGTAAAACCACAAATAAAATACATCAAAGTGAATTAAGAGCTCAGTGGCAATAGCAGGAATGAAAATAAAACCTTTTCTAATTCAAACTTGTTGGATAAGAGTCTCTTGACACCACTTCCATCAAAAGTGTTTTCACTGTGAGCTACAATGACAGGCTTCTCTTTAAGGCAATCAACCACACTCAATGCCACTTTCTTGAATTCTTCCAAAAATGTCTCTTGATCACTAACAGGCCTATCCAAAGCTTGAGACAACAGTGCCGGATCCACAATGTTGTTAAAAACCTAAGTGGAGATAGTGACGAGGATATATATACTTGCATTAATTATATTGAAAACAAGATTGACATTTATTTTAATTTTTAGTTTAAAAATTTGAAGTACTTAAACAAATAGAACACAACATGTTTCAACGCAAGGACAAGAATATTGTTGCATTAGACAGTCTATTACCCAAGAATCTGATGTAGGAGGAATTCCTCGATCAACATCGAGTCTTCCAAAAGCTTCAATAACAAGTTCGCGAAGTGATGTACTAGAGTTTTGAATCTGAGAGAATATGGATGTCATTTCTGTGTAATAACTTGGACCATTAACAAACTCAAGAAGATCTTCCCCATCCATGCGGAGTATAACAATTGGGTCTCGCTTCAGTCCAGCAGCCATGCCTAATAGAATGTCTGAGAGAACCTCTTTGAACTCACTCTTGCTCACTTTTTCTTGCTTTCCATGAGTGAATTCATTCAACACCTATACAACAAGTCCATCAAATTTTTATTCTTGTTCCAGTTCCATCAATTATCAGGCCGGGCATATTCATGTGCAGAAATTTTAATAGGACATGCATAAATTATTGAAGGAAATCGGTGACTTCTATTGAACATGAAAATACAATGGCAATCAAAGTCTTCGAATTCACAAAAATATAAATAATCTTGAGGAAAACAATATACGGAGAGCTCATATTTTTATGGGAAATGTTAACTTGTGCCCTTAAGGCACAAGTTTAGAAGTCAAATGTAGAAACTTGTTTTTGAAAATTGTGCATTCAATTTCTTGAAAAGTTAAAAATTTATTTTTTCAATACAACATTTATGTTTTTATTCTTTTTTTAGATCCTTAACTTGTGCCCTTAGGGCACAAGTTAACATGACCCTATTTTTATTTGGTAAATCAGATTTGAAAACTTAAACTCAAAATTTGAGTTGTCTAGTTTTGATCCAATGGTCTTGACTTACTGATTGTATGATTGCATAGGTTCATGATGACAGGAAATTTAGGTCCATACATCAAATATCTGATCACATCATTGATATATAATCATATTGCCTCTATTTTTTTCTCCCTGTTTCTAAGGTGTCTTTTATGATTGTGTTCCCATCTTTACCATATTTGGTTAGGTAAGACACATTTGCTTTATCCCAAAGGATTCCATTTAAAGATCAATTTTGCCTTTCACACAAGCCCTAACTTCAGATAGCAGTTAGCACTAGCAATTAGGGTCTCTATAGTTCATCATTAACTATGATAGCAGACCAACTTTTTATCACTCTAATAATGAAGTATGCTTCAAGTTCAAAGACTAAGTGGTATGAATCATCAATGGTATAGAACATACTAGATGTTAAACTAAAACATATATGTCACCCATGTGAAAAAATCGGATGTCCTGCTGCTGACTTGAGGATTAGTCTCATAGAGGATTCAAATGGTTTAAGCCGTAATTATACCTTGGAGCGCTTAATGGATGTCAAAGATCGTAGTTACAGCAACATATATAGCCTCTTCATTAGCATGAATTTGTAAACTTGTTTTTGAATGTGATGGAGAAGCAAGTAAAAGATAGTATTGCATTGAAGACTTGATGAGATGCAGTTATTATTCAACTCAAAATGGGGAAACTTATTTTGCATGTTACACTTGATAAGGATTTAGAAGAATGTAAGAAATAACTTGAAATAAATTTATAGACTCTTTTAGCTTATCCTTATTAAACTCCCCTTGATAGATATCTCATGGAAACGGTTAAAACTTACCACATCCATTTTAACATAGATATTCAGACGCAATAAATAATAAAATCTGAGCACTTACAACATAAGTTGTCATATGATAAACAAGTACTGAATAAAAAATTAATTAAGTTGTTTATCCAAACATCTTCCTAGTCTTAATTTTTAGAAATTGATGACGTCTATTGAACCTGAAAATACAATGGCAATCAAAGTCTTCTAATTCACAGAAATATAATTAATCTTAGGGAAAACAATATAGGGATAGCCTATATTATTTATACGGCAAATCTTATTTGAAAATTAAACTCGCTTTGAATTAGTAGTTTTGATCGAATGGTTGCATATTGTATGATTTCATAGGTTCATGATGACAGAAAACTGGGGTCCATTTATCAATTATCTGAGCACATCATTGATATATAATCATACTGCCTCTATTTTTGTCTTTCTGTGGCTAAGGTGCCTTTTATGCTTGTTTTCCCGTCTTTACCATATTTGGTAAGGCAAGGCAATTTCTTTTTCCCAAAGGATGCCATTTAAAGACCACCTTTGCCTTTTCACACCCACAAGCACTAACTTCAGATATCAGTTAGCACTAGTCATTTGGGTCCCTGGAGTTCATCATTAACTATGTCTATGATAGCAGACCAACTTTATAAGTTTATATCACTCTAATTAAAAGTCTACTCTAAATTATAAATTTTCAAGTTTTTCAATTGTAATGAAGTATGCTTCAAGTTCAAAGATTAAAAATTTCCTCAAAAAACCAAAAAGTTCAAAGATTAAACGGCATGAACCATCAATGGGAGACAGACTAATGAAAAAACCGGACGTTCCGCTGCAGACTCAAGGATTTGTCTCATAGCGGCCCAAAGGGTCTAAGCCGTGGGAAACTGGGAATACCTTGGAGTGCTTAATTGAGGTCAAAAATCATAATTACAGTGGCCTAGAAGAAGAAAAAAATATATGTGTCACCAGATTCTGCCTGAAAGAAGATTGGCAGCAAAATGGCAATAAAAAGCAAAATTGAACAGGGCAAGTAATTGCAACCAAAAAGCATATTCCCACCGGACTGACCATGTTATCATGGATAATTAGGATAGGACACTTCTGGGGCCAGCTTCTGCAAAGTATCACATTAAAAATAATTTAAAATTCATGTTATCACTGAAGTCTTTTTTATCCAAGTTCAGAATTCCTCTTCAAGAAATAAGCTTGTTATTTTATTTTATTTTTTGTGTGTTTGCTAATGAAGCACATGCACAAAAATAAAGGGGTAGCTTGACCAGGCCAAAGCTTAAAGAAAAAACTCAAGAATTGATACCAATACATTGATAAATGAACTAATTTTATTTAGATGTGATAATATAATATTGTTATGAAAATAATTAAAATTAGAGAATTCATAATAATAATACCACCAAAACAAAAGTGAAGAGTAACATACACATTATATCAATCTTGATTGCAGGCCGTTTCACTCATTTTGTTGCATACTCACACAAACATTAGACATTACATAAATAAAAAGTAGTAATTACTAAAAAGAGAAAGGTAGGTTACCTGATAGTAGATGTGATCAGAGTCAGGAGTAGTGCCCTGAGCAGGCAAACCAAGAGCAGCACCGATGTCAGCAACAGCAGGCTCAAGCTCCTTCAAGGAGAGTTTACCATCTCTGTCCTTATCCAGCTCATGAAACTTGTGGTCCACAAACTTGTTGAATCCTTGCTCGTTTCCAACCAATTCCATAATGTTGGAGCCATCAAGAACCTCTCCTCCTCCTCCGTTCCTCTTCTGCTTTTCCATCTACTGATTCTGGTTCTTTTGGTATCAACTTAAGTTCAACTATGCACAGATTATTTGAGAGGATATCAACTCAACAATAGGAGAAATCAGCAATATTATTATTATTATTATGGTGTTAAGTGTGTCCCCACATGTGGTTCCCAAAAGAAAGTCATACTATATAAATGTCAATTATATCATTCAAGCGTCAAACCAAAAGGGCAACACAACATGTGCTCGAAAAAACACAAGTCCTATTTGTTTTAGCTGATGTGAAGTTTCTGTTCCTTTACCAACCATTCCCTTACTACTCGTTTTTAACCACATTCATTATATTTAATAATTTACCCTTTTTTTTTATATATCTCTCATTGTTTTACACAGTATAGATCATCTCAGTAAAAAAAATTACAATCTGAAATTATTTGATGTCATTAAAATGCATAAAGATTAATGTTATTTAATAAAAGTGTTCAGTTTTTTTGATATTTACATACTTTAATGACATATCAAATGATTTCAAATTCCGTGTGGACATGTACATCTAGAGAGGGGTTATTTTTGTCAAAAGAAATATATTAAGGAATCCTGCTCTTTACCCAACACATTTTGCTCGCACCCAACTAAAATACCTAAAATACCTTTGCGTTAACGCAAGTGTCAAAAATTTGTGCAACTTAAGTATTGCAACGTGAGTTAAGCCGCGCATATACAGTGACTTAACTCATTTTTCTAATTTATTTACTATATTCAAATTATTTTATTTACTTTATTCTAATTTATTTATTTACGTTATTCTAATTTATTTATTTACTTTATTCTAATTTATTTGGTCACTTTATTCTAATTTATGTGTTCACTTTATTCTAATTTATTTGTTTACATTATTCTAATTTATTTATTCACATAAAATAAATATTTATTCGAATTTATTCATTAAATAAATGCAAATATAATATAAATAAAAAGAAATGAACTAAATTAATATTTATTCGGATTTATTCATTAAATACAAAATTAGAAAATAAAAGCAAATATAAATAAAAAGAAATGAACAAAATTAATACATATAACAACATCTCATTTTATTAATAGAATTCATACAATAATTGATACATTTATTCGAATTCACTGAATCTACTTATTTTCTTTTTACCCTCTTGGGGTAAAAAGTGATCAGCTTTGGGGTAAATAGTGAGCAACCTTCTTGAGGAAAATACATCATCAACCCTTGGGCTAAATCTAAATCTTGTTCTTTTCTGGGGTAAAAAGAAGCAAATTTAATTTTATCTCAAGGGTTGATCGCTTCTCCAAGTCGGCTACTCACCATTTACCTCAAAACTGACTACTTTATACCTCAAAGGGGTAAAAAGTGACTAGGGACAATTGAAAAGAAAAAAAAGAAGAGAAATAGAGGGAGAGAGTGAAGAGGGAGAGAAAGTGATATGGTGTGAGGAAATAGGGAAGTATGGAGGGGTATTTATAGGTGAGAATGGTAGTATAGTTATAACTACCATAAATGTGGTCAAAAAAATGTGTAAACTTGGTAAAAAAAATGTGTAGATTGAAAGTTGAAAACCCGACCACCGTCCAAAAAAAGGTGTTCTAGAGCTCAGACCACTGGTCAACCAGCGTGAGTTAACTCGCGCTCAGGCCAGTGGTGCGTGACTTAAGTCATGCAGAGCTATAAGGTGTGTGAGTTAAGTCACGCGGCATGACTTAACTCACGTAGGGGTATTTTCGGAAGTTCAACTGGGCGCGAGTGAATTTTGTTAGGAGAAGAGCGGAATTCTACATTAAGGGCTGTTTTAGAATATACTCCCTCCGTTTTTGAATATAAGCAAACTTTAAATTTATGCATTTATTGATTAATTATATTTTTAGCTTCTTAATGTGTCCCATTGGGGCACAAGTTAACATGACCCGGGTCATTCTAACTTGTGTCTTAGAGCACAAGTTAAAGAGTTTAAAATGGAAATTAAAAATAAATTTTATATTGAAAGTATAATTTTTGCAACTTTTAAGACATTGAATGCATAAGTTACAAGAAAAACCTTCTACATTTAGTTTCAAACTTATGCGCACAAGGTAACTTTTCCCTTAAAATAAAATAAATTGTCAAGTTTATCGTAAGTGTATATCTACACAATCTCCTTCAAATAACAACATTGATTTTCCATTATTTCGAAGAATACTAGTGAATACTTTTTGACCATAAATAAAAGCCTAATTCCAAGTAAATCCTGCAGAATCCATAGCCTCCATACAACTCTAACAAACTGCTATCATTGATTTCTCTCTCATGTTTCACCATGTAAAGCCGGATGAAGGAGTTGTAAAGACCAACATTATCTTGAATTAAGTCATAGTACCACCAATTTATTAAAAATTGAAACATTAATAATGATGATACGTATAAAGACCAGCCAGCCAACCAACCAGTATTGACACCAAAATATGAGTGAGAGACTCAATCTCTGAATTACTCTTGTACAAAGTTTTAAAGCACTCATAACCAAATGTTAACAAAATTAGATAGATATATTTATTTAAGAATTTACAATATTGATGTTTTTACTTACAAGAGGGATTTAGAAACAAATGAACCCATCATTTAAAGCCGGCAGCATGTACCAAAAAACAAAACAAAAATCGTTTGTAGAATTTTTCATGAAAAAGTGAAATCACAGGAAAGAAACAAAATATAGGAACGCCTCCTCTCACCAAACGGTGCAAAAACTCAAAAGGATTGTTTTAGTATTCAAATACATGTTTGCTCTCGATATAAACAACAGAGTCGATATGTCCGAGTGGTTAAGGAGACAGACTTGAAATCTGTTGGGCTTCGCCCGCGCAGGTTCGAACCCTGCTGTCGACGATTTTTTTTTCAAATTTTTTCTTTCTATTTTGCTCTTCGCACATCATACCCGTTCATGGTGTGAGTGTATTTAAAATCATATTTACTTGCACCAGAGATTCCTTTTCTTTTCCTTCAAATGTGATTACCCGAGAGATTTTATTTATTACTGCCAAAAAGATCCGTATTTTTACGCTAATTTGGTGAAGAATTAACGTATTGTTGATGGAGAACAGAAAATGAAGGATATGAATTCAAAGAAGAACATGAAAATGTACATGTTTTAAAGAAATTTCATGTTAATAAGGAGAACAGAGATCTTACTGAAAAACCATCCAAAAGCCATAAAAAAGAAAAATCAATGTTTCTACTGTCCACAAGATGTAATTTTTATTTTTTAGGGAAATGTACCAATGTTGATTGAAGCTAACAAAAAATAGATAAATTCAATGATGGGAAAATTTAAGTCAAATATACATGCAGTCTCATCCAAGAAATATATTGATAAATTTTTTAAATTGAATGCAGAAAAGATGTTCATTCGGTTGAGTGTTGAAAACAAAATGTCTAAATATTTTTTTTGAAGATTTTAGATTTAAAATAAGATATCACTAAAATTTAAATTCTTTAAAAGATATATAAATAATGATTTGAATGGTAATCTATAAACCATTATTTACACTTGAAAAGAAGGTAAGCGGACAACAAACTGTACCGCTAGAACTTTTTGGATGAAAAAATCAATCCTCGTGAACATAACATTCATGGACCTTAGAGACATGACATTGCTATGCATCACCTTTTGAACTCTATGTAGAAGCCTCTGGTGCTAGGAAACCGAAAGTGTCAAAAACAAATGGTATAAAAGCATGTTGATTGTCAGAACACGCTTTCTCATGTTTGGCCACTTTATTTGACGCAACTTTTAGGGTTGCCTGTCCTACGGTAAAAGGTCTGACACCTAATCCCACAAATAGTGAAACCCAAGTCAAGTCTACACAAGCATGTTTTCCACCTACCCATCCGTACACCATAACATCTGCAGGCCTGAGTGTTGATCTTCTATCTAGTGGGTGAGTCAGGAAGTTCACCCATCTGAATATATCAAAAAGTACATCCCTAACAAAGTCATATCTGTACTTAAAGTCAGGAAGCTCCTTACAATGAACAACATGCTCCCCAAAAGTATCCAGACACACCTTACGACAAACAGGACACACCTCATCAATAGGAAATAGTGGAATTATAAGGCGATATATAAGGATAGTATGATACTCCACTGGTGACATATGCTGACTTAACCCATCAATCGGAATAGCTAGAAGAAAATCCTGAGCATGTGTTGCTTGCAAACATCCAAAAGTTGTCTTCTGTCTCGTGGTCATGTCAAACTTAACTTTCATAACACTTTTACTAAAATTTATAATTTGATTAAGACATTCTTACAATTTTCTCTTTATTTAAAGATATGATTTTAGAAATATATTTGGCGAGAATTTTTTTCATATCAAAATCATATTATATCTCTTATAATTTTTTCCCTTATAAAAAAGACTCTTATAATTTTTGCAAGTACAAAGGTACATATCAATTTCAATTTCGCGTATTCTGACACCAGTTTTACTTATTCTATTCTGTGGTGCAAGTGCAATGGTACATATCCATTCCAATTTCGGTTGCAGAAAATTATATTCGGTACTTGTTATATCTAACAAACTTGTGAGTGAGGAGGATGTGATTCTTGGTTTTTAAAACAGAATTCAGATACATGAATGAAGTAACCACAAAACTAACATTGACATACCATAATATCGATAATAGAGATCAAACTCCAGTGCTGGTTAGTTATTTACGTAACTTTCTTGCATTGCCACATTATAATAATCCATTTAGACAATCCCGGGGATCTCACCATTTTGAGATTTGGTACTTGTTAGGTAGCTCTATTAGAGGAAAAATATTTTGAGTACTTGATGGGACAAAGGTTTTATTTAAGCATTTCAATCTTAAGTGAGTTCCATCTTTTTTAATATTAAAATGTTGAAATATAAAGATATAGAGTTATTGATAAATGGTCCCGTAAGTGTAGCTCAGTTGGTAGCTTCAGAGATAATATTTGCAGGGGTCGGGTTCAAATCCTGGATTCCCCACTTCTCCATACTTTAAAAAGTGTGTGATCTAACCACTAGGCTATTGAACAAAAAAAAAAGAGTTATTGATAAATGATTAACAAGTCTTATTTAAGAAATTTGTATAAGATATCTGGTTAGAGGTATTGAATGTTTATTAAATTACCTATTTAAATACCAAAAAATAAATGTGTAGATGCTCTTATATGAGAAAAGATCATCTTCATTTATCAAAACAAATGGAGTATACGATTTGGAGAGAGATAAATCCAAAAAAAATAGATAATGAGTTTTACTACTGTTAATTATTTTTTTCTAAAAAAAAAACTACTTTTAATTA
>Ga0315915_1004612_pt1 | contig 17313 bp, 4 predicted proteins | sample MpolbnodulesMG_FD_207738 | JGI IMG/M metagenome (GOLD analysis project Ga0315915, IMG submission 207738) | Medicago polymorpha root nodule microbial communities from Los Angeles, California, United States - branched nodules | ecosystem: Host-associated > Plants > Roots > Nodule | place: USA...
TTTTCTTTCTCACGCAGGTATTATATTAGTTCCTTCTTTCTTTCTCACCATTAAAATGCCACGGTTGCTGTATTAGCATTACCACTATTATCATTATTTATTTCACTTATTCAAAGAGTATATTGATCTTTACCCCCTTGGTTTTACTTACTCATTTTGTTATTACGTACATATCCACATTTTCCATAAATTTTTTAATGGAATGTGTAAAAATAGCCAACAGAGCAAACAAAATGTAGATTTGGTTTGGTCAATAACTTCTTTTTAGTTGCTTGTAATAAACAATAAATATAGTTACTCCAGACAAGTTTTTGAGATGTAATGAATTTCAAATATAAGGTGAAACATGAGTAGGGGATTTGACTAGAATTTGCTATTTGTTGTACTATAATTCAACAAATAACCATAAGAACAGATTAGGCATCTACTGTCACTACTACAAAAATGGGTTTATATAGTGCTTTTTTTTTGCTTTAGTTAGCGCTTTTGAAGCGCTACTGTAAATGGCGCTGGTAAAGGTAATATAGCGCTTTTTTCTGTATAAAGCGCTAGCTAAAGCAGAGTTTATATAACGTTTTATGTCCAAAAGCGCTAGCAAAGGTTCTCTTTAAATAGTGCTTTCAAAAATAAACGCCAGCTAAGACAGGTTTAAAAACAGCGTTTTTGTTTTAAAAGCGCTATGTAACGATATGTTTAGATAACGCTTTATAAAGGAAAAAAGCGCTAGGAGAAGCATTTATTTTATTTTTATTTTTTTGTCAATTTTTTTCCTTTGCATATAGTGTTTTTTATTAATTTAAAGTAATATATATATATATATATATATATATATAAAGTCAGAAATTTAAAGGGAAATATATATAATTTTGGCACATTATAATTGAGACTATTATTTATCAAATAAAACTTAATCATATCATAAAAAATATATGCATATATATATATATATATATATATATCATAAAAGTCAGGAATGTATAGTCCAAATAAGTACCACACAGTCAATAATTACTAATACAAGTACAAGTAATCCTTGATAATACCAACTACAAATATACATATTAAGTAACTTGCAATTGTCACAAATATAATAACTTTTACAATTCAGATCCAAACCTTAGGAAACACCTGCATAAACACGAACACAAAATACAACACTGAAATTGTCACGTTAACACCAATAATATTTTAAAAAATGACACAAGTGTAACCAAATATGTCATGTTGTGTCGGCGTCGATACTGACGCGTGTGCGACACTGAAATACATCTAATTCAAGGAGTGTCTCCACCGAAACACACCTAATTCGACAAGTGTACGTACTTGATAGGTGAGACCTAAGCAAAATTTAAACTAACCATTAACCATCAAACTTTAATCACCTAAATAACTATTAATTTCCATTATAAAAATTAAAATTAAAAATAGCAATTTATCAAATCACAGTGAAAGGCCAAGTTCTCACATTGTAATTGGTTTATGCAAACTAGCTAGCTACCCACTTCCTTGTTTTCTCAAGTCTCGTGCTTTGTAGAGACCAAATAAAAAGGGACAAAAATAACAAAGAAATGGTCTACGATGAATTAGCAACAAACGATGGATCTTAGTAACAACACAATAATAGAAAAAGTTGAAATTCATAGTTTTATTTCATCTGCACATTCTTCAGAGTCACGTGCTAGAAAGAGATCACAAACACTTGCACCGTAACATTCGTTAAAATAAAAATCAAGTAATTATAGGTTGTACTTACCTGCAGCAACATCTCTTTTTTTCTTTTCAACACAACTAATAATCACTGCAGAATCAGTGATTGAATCGATTGATGAAAAAGAGAAACCCTAAAATCGGTGATTGAATCAATTGATGAAGAAGAGAAACCCTAAAATTAGTCACAAAAGCATAAAAGGGAAAAACATATATGTGGCAAAATCCTTGTGCGGTATGAAGAAGAAGAAAGATCGTCGGAATGAGAAGGGTTTTGGAACAATTGAGTGATACTGATGGTGGTTATGAAAATCACGATTGAGTTGAAGAAGGAAAACACGTTTTTATTAGTATACAATGTTATTTAATCCGTAAAAAATATTAAAAAAATCAACGTTTTAAAAAAAATAAAAAACTTAATCCGTAAAAAAAAAACGCGTTAAAAATAAAAAATATCACATATTTCTGCGGGGGATCGAACCAGGGACATCATGTCAAATGATAACGAGGTTTACCACTAGGCTAAATAAAATCAATTGATACCTAGCGCTTTTTTAAAATATTGAACGCTATTTTTATTTAACATACAATAGCGCTTTCTAAACGCCATTTTAGGTATTGCCATTAGTAGCGCTTCCTATAATGAGCGCCATATGCAATTAATCCAGATTTTTTTTTTGTATTTATTATTTTGTAATGAACATATGATGACGTTTTCTAAATAAAGCGCTATTTAAAGTTAGTATCAAAGGTAGCGCTTTTTATAAAAAGTGCTATCTATAGCCTCCGTGTTTCTATATGTAGCGCTTTAGTGTTAAAAGTGCTATTAAAGGGGCGCTATTTTTTCCATATTTTGTAGTAGTGTGTAGAGAGAAAAAGGTTCACCAGGGTTCATTTTAGTTGACGTACAACTTGTAAAAATGAGAGAAAAATGATTGACAATGATAGTTGTTACATGGCAGAAGTTTTTCTCAAGAAACTTCAGTGATAATTGATCACACAAGTAACTAAAAAGAGCTGGTGCACCAATGCTAACTTAAAAGAGAGAAGTTATTCTTGGCAAAACAGTAACTAAAAATTGTATTCCACAAAGTAAGATGATAGCCATATTTTAGACAAATAAAATATAACATAGATTGATATATGTTCACGACAAAAAATAAATAAAGAGAGATGTTATATCAATTATCAACCAACTGAAAGCATCACTTTGCTCACAACTCCAGGCAAAGAAAACAAATATTCTAGTCAACTGAAGATATTTTAGATAAGTTACGTTATCTTCTCTTTTATTACAAAAAATTACACTATCCTATACCTTCTTTTTAGAGGTATACTATCCTATACCTTGATAATTAATTAAAAAAATAATTGGCATGTTCCTAAAAAAAAATATTGGCATGCTTGTTTATTTCAATGTGAACAAGCCTTATAGTAACAATAAGCAATTTATAAACGAGTCACTCGAAAATTCATTATTCTATCTAAAGTTTATGTTAAGGGTCTTAGGGCGCACAGATACTTAAGTTTCCTACCAACCGATCACGTAGACATAATGAATTTTATATGTTATAGTTAATTTGATACTTCTATTTTCTTCTTTAACACCTTGGAGGATTGGATAATATGATACTTTCTATTTTCAGTAGGATGATTTTAATGACAGTCAATTTCACAGGCATGTACAAAATGCCCTGGTCTTTAGCCCAACCTTAAGCATATAAATGGTGTATATAATTACATGTGTCACTTAGCTCATGAATCTAAAAACTATATATATGCACCACACACAGAGTACTTATGAATTATATTCACCAAGCAAAGTAGCACTTTGAGTTATACGTTCTTTTTTTCAAGATCATAAAAGAGAAAATAAAGATGAATCAATCCCAGAATACAAGCCATCAAGCCGGCCAAGCTGCGGGACAAGCTCAGGTGAGCTTTTAGTCCCAACATTATGCATTGGATATATATATTAATGCTCTTTTTAATTTTGTATATGTAGATATATATTTTAAATTATTGAAACATGATAGTTTGATATAATGTTATTGCTGATTTAGGAAAAAGGAAACAACATGATGGACAAGGCGAGCAATGCTGCTCAATCTGCCAAAGAGTCTTGCCAAGAGGTTTGAACATTTAACTAAACAATTTAGTTATATTAATTGAATCTTATCAAGAGTTTAGACATAAACACCAGACATGTCACTCATGACTCGCAGACAACAATAACAATTTAAAATATAAAAAAACGAAAGTGATTCAATATGACTAACTACATGTGTGATGTGTCATGTTAGACATTGATATATGTCGAACATCGAACACACTTTCAATCTTACATATTGATACCACAGCGATAATCAATGATAGTCCAGAGGAACATAAGGTTGGAGAGAGACGGCGTTGGAGATTTGTGTTCTCCACTAACATTTGTAACAATTACTAACATTTGCGATAAAAAGAAACGTGTGTTTCTCAAGATTATGGAGAAGTATAATTTAATGAAAAATATTTACAGTAAAAAGCATGTAAATGTTCATTCTTAAATTATCAAATCGGGTAACTGATGAAACTGTTTGTTGTCGTAGGCTGGTCAGCAAATGAAGGCAAAGGCACAAGAGGCTGCTGACGTAGTAAAGAGTACAGAAGGTGCTCACAAATGAATCTATGAAGCGGAGAGCTCTCTTAAGTAGCAATTTGCAAATTTTGATTTTTTTTTGTTGTTGTTTTATTTTATGGTTTCTATGCATTGATTTGTTATCTTTGCCTTTCGTAATTTTTTTAATCCTTTTTGGATGGTTTTATATGATTGGTTGTAACACCATATGCTTAAATGGAGAGAGATTGCTATATTTGCTTATTTTTTTATTTTGATATTTAAGTTATATTTATTATTAATGTTTTTGCTCAAAAAATAAAATAATGTAATCCATTATAAAACTTTGATTGATGATTGTGCAAATATATATCATTATAGAAACCAAAAGAAAACTGCGAAAAAAATTAATACATGATATATTAAATAATAGCTTGATGAAAATATTCCTTAAAAAAATAAAGGCTTGATGAAAATATTAAAGGGAATTCTTTCAAATTTACTAAAACATTACCTACAAGATTCAAATAAAATATAAGTTGTACTTTTCAAAATAAAACCAATCAATTCAAACAATTTGAAGTGCAGCACTCCCTCTTCCTAAACTATAAGTCGTTTTAAAAAAATAGTTTTAAATTATAAATAATTTTACAATATAAAAAACATTAATTTTTTTATTAGACCCTTAACTATTTATTATTATCTTTTTTTCCTTCAAAAAAATTATTATATTTTTTTTATATTCTTTAATTAATCTTCCCCATACCATCAATGAATAATAATTTTATAAAACAATTCATAATTTCTCTTTTTTATACAAAATCAATTATATTTTTTTAATTTGTGTAAAATTACCGAAACGACTTATAAAATTAATTATGAGTTTCATAGTTATTACATGTTTTGAAAATAAGACCATTTTTTCTACTTCCACCCCGAAAATTGCTTGTTACATCCAAAAAAAATTATCTCACTGTCTAAATATGCATATGATTCGTCACAAACATGCATGGAGTGTGACCAATCTCAATGAAATCATGCTTCTTCAATAATGATTTTATGATTTTTCATGTTTTTTCTTCAATTTCTTTTTGTCGCTTTGTGTTTGAAAACTGTTTTTCGATTCTCTTCGATTTTAAGTTTTTCCCTTGGTTTTAGGGGTATAACTGTCGTAACCTATTTTTCTTCGATTTTTTCTTCAAAAAAAAATATTGATTTTAGAGGTTTATGTTAATTAAGTTGTTTACAGTTTAGTATATGTAAACTCAGTCTATGATGGTGTATGCAATTTGAGTTGAGTTTAAGTACATGTACGTAAACTCAATTTACATACACTGTCGTAAACTTAGTTTACCTTATTTACGTAAATTGAGTTTATATAGTCTTAACTTATTGGATTATACAATGAATTGCTTATTTTATTTTAAGAGTAAGTTAATCATTTTGAAGTATAACTAGATTTCTTTCGGGTGTGACTAGAAAAATTCAAATAAGATAAGACTTTATCATCTTTTTCACACACTAATTTATCCATATTTAATCAAGAAAATAACAATAGTTTGAGATAAGCTAATTAATCAATGGTAGTTGTCTCTTTTGCAAATAGGGTGTAACCACTACTGCATTGTGACATCTACTCTGGTCGTCTCTTTTGATCGTATACAATTTTTTTAAGCAAAGAAAAATATTATAAATAAAAAGAAAGTACAAAACGTTGAAGGGGAGATCCCAGCAAACCCAAACTCCTTGTTGTAAAAATATTACACAGTTTCACGTTGTAGCAAATCTTGACCATTGATTTGTGATTGGACGGTTCAAATTATAAAATCAATTTTACACATTAAAAACGATCTCATTCGTCGATTGAAGATTGAACAACCAAGATCTGTTACAGCGTCATAGTATAACAACAACAAATCTAGTTCGGTATCCCAACAACTCTAAATAACCCCAAAATGGGTATTACAATAACGATACACAAAGTGGTATTTAAAAACCAATGCGTAGCAGACAAATACATAAAAACACAATCCAGTGAACTCAACCCAAGATACAAAATCAAATTGCAAAAGAAATTAATGTTTAAAATTTGCAAGCATCATATCGAACAAGAGACGAGTCTAAATAAATTCAAACTCATCTTTTGAGGAATGGTGAATGAATCGACCTCTGACACATGCAAATTTGTGAACCAACGGCTCTTTGTAACAACAAAACAGCAAGCTTAAAACACCCTTTCAAGCCAAACAAGACCATGACAATGAACAATCGAAAGAAATCAGTGACAACTGACTCGATCCTGTTCATCACCGACCACCTAAAGTGACAAGTCTAAAAGAAATCGACCATTTCGGCCGAAGGTGGTTTTCAAAGAACCAAAACTTGAACCACCAAATCCAGAAGTTTAACTCCTAGATCTCAAAGACCGACGACGTCTAACCCACTGAGATGAGCCGACGACGAATAAACCTACTTTTACAACACGACGATGAGCATATCCTCACTTAAAATAGCAAAAACCGTCCATATCGATGAAACCCAAATCCGACAGCATACAAATCAATATTAAGTTAATATAGTGTGTACATTATTTTTTAAAGGGTTTAAGAAAAGTGTACTATTTCATGCTTGTTTAATATAAAAAGAACTTTTATTGCTTCTCTTTTTCTTTTGTTTGATAGATATTGCTTCTCCTTGTAAAATCTCCCTAAAAAAAACGTATTTAAAAGAGTGATGATAGGTAAACACACATAGGTGGCATACCACCTTATACACACTCAAAAATAATTTTAAATATTCATACAAAGTGCCAGCTCAAAAAAAAAAGTAAAAAGAAAAGTTTTAATCTCATTCTCAGTTCTATCTCATCATCCCTTTCTCTCTTCTAAGTCTGATTCATTCCCTCTCTTGCTGCCTTCTCTCTACGACTCTTCCGGTGACCATCCACCGTACCGGCAGCAATAACACCACTGACTGTCAATTATTCTCCTCCCTTCATCACCGATCACCACCGTCCTCTTCCTCCATCACCGCGTCTTTCTCTCTCACCCACCCCTGTCCACATCTGGAAAATGGACGGAGGGAAATAATGAGAGTGGCGTGGATCTGTGTTCAGAGAGAGAAGAGAGTCGAGAAGAGTCAAAATCTACCTAGTTACCACCATGATTCCCACTCCAATAGCTTAAATCACCACTTCTGTAAACTCAAATCCTTTCACTTGGCATGATTGTTTCAAAATTATGCACAAAATTAACTATTAAAAGCCATTACCCAATTGATTCATTTTATGTTAATTATTTCTGTAAACCCATTCATTATTAATTAATAACTCAACATAAGAGGGAAAACAAAAAATGAACAGCATTTAAAAAAAACATTTGAACATGGAGGATTAATGTTGGAAGTGAGTGAATAATTTGTGAGAAGAAATTCAATTCTGAAGCCAATAAGCGATTCTGGAGAGAAGTCAAGAGGAAAAGAAAGAAAAAGAAAGGAAAAAAAAACGTGAACAGAAAGTGTGTACAAATTTATAGCCCTTGTTTTTTGACAAATTTACAAAACTGCCATCCATATGGGCAAGGGTGTACAAGAATGGTATAGTAAAAGGGTGTTTATGAATCATTTTCCATTTAAACTCGTATAATTTTTAGAGAAATGCTAGAAACATATTTTCAACACATTTTTTTTTTGATTGGTTAAAACTCACATATGACCCACCAAAAGTATATAGGACTCACATGATTTTGTGGGACTCATGTGAATTTTAATCAGCCAAAAATATTATGTTGAAAAGTGTGTGTTGTTAACATTCCTGTAATTTTTATTATAAAATTACTAAAATCTTAAAGAAACACCCCCTAAATTACAGGCACCTTTGAATAATATAGGAACCTTTTCAAAAAAAAGTCTTTAAAATTACAGGCACTGTGAAAGTATTGGGAAGAAAAGATACAACAATTATCCACCACCAATCATAAATCGTTTTGTGGCATTCATAATCCCAAACACCAACAAACAAAGTTTTGATCTTTTTCTTCCCAGAAATTTAATTAAATTCAATTTTAATAGTAATCATTATTATTCCCCATCTCACTAAGAAAGTTTTGATCTTTCGTTTTTCCAGTCATTATTATCAAGATTTGATTTGATTTACGTTAGTTAATCAATCAATCAATCTTCCTCAACATCTTTCGACGCATTTCAGGTACAAAAAGGGAATCTTTTGATTTTATTCTATTTTCTTTCTAATTTATGCCTAATTTTACTATACTATCTTCTTAGTTATATTTCAATTTCAGTTTTTGTACCCAAATACAGAAATGGGGTTTTCTGGGTATGTATGATGATGCCAATTTCAATTTTTTTTTACTAAAGTTTCTATTTTTAATTGTTAATTTCTTAGGTTTTTACATGTTTCTTTGCATTTTATGTTGCTTTTGATGTCTTGTATATGATTCTGAACATGTGGGTGATTATTCATTTGCTACTAGGATTGAATTTAAGTGTAAGATTTAGAGGTTTAAGAAATGTGACTTATTCTTTATTCTTTTATGTGTTTTTGTTTTCAGATTTTTCTGCATCAATCTATTTAGGATTCATTGTAAGGAGTAGGTTATCTGCCCTTGATTTGTGTGTGGACCGAAAATAATTGTTTCTGGTGGTGAAAACTGTGTGTGATGCATTATTTAATTAGATGAAGTCGGACAAAGATTGGCGTTTAGGAAGCATGGGTGATATGCAGATATTGCCCGGGTCTCGGCACCGTCCTCCCATGAAGAAGCCAATGTGGATTATTGTCTTAGTGTTATTTGTATGCGTATTTCTAGTAATTGCTTACATGTACCCTCCACAAAGTAGTTCTTCAGCCTGTTACATCTTCTCTTCTAGAGGGTGCAAGCGGTTTTCTGATTGGCTTCCACCTGCTCCTGCAAGAGAATACACTGATGAAGAGATTGCATCGCGTGTTGTGATTAAGGATATTTTGACCTCACCGCCGGTTGTTTCGAAAAAATCAAAGATTGCTTTCATGTTTTTGTCGCCTGGTTCCCTCCCACTGGAAAAATTATGGGACAACTTTTTCCAAGTAAGTGTTGGCTACTTTACTCATCTGTTTTATTACATTCAAGCTATTGTTTCTCAGTTATCGTCTTATCGGCTTGGAAGAAATTTGATGTTCCTTTTTGAAATATAGTTATGGCAGTTGTTTAATCACAGAATATCTGCCAATTTAGTAGTTTAGTTGATTTTCTGCAATTTTTTATCAGTAAAAGAATCCATGGTTCAAGTTCATTTATTTGTTTTTGATGATTCTTAATGCTTCGTAAAGAAGTATTAACTTGTTGGGACCTGGGAGACTTTGGGAATTTCATTGATTCTGTCAGAAAACTAAATTGGAATATTTAATAAGGGGAGTCACTTATTGTTGCAACCTTAGCCGAAATTTATGCTTTGCATGAAAATTGCTAGAGTTTCTCAAACTTGGGTAATGATGTGCAAAGGATAATGTTGCATGGTTTATATACAGTATTTTCCAACATGACTCATGTTCTTGGAAACAGTTGTGACAATGATCTTTACAGTGGCATAGATATACAATGCAAGTTGTGAAATATGTTTTCCTAATAAACTCTTCATAAATGTAGTGTAATGAATAAATAGACTGAACTTTTTTATGGTAATTTCAATGGCTTGTACTTGGTTGTCCATGCTTCTGAATCCTGTTCATCTAGCAATGTGCATTTACCTGGAAGATTTTCTCCTTTATGGCAGGGCCATGAAGGGAAGTTCTCAGTTTATGTGCATGCATCCAAGTCTAAACCAGTTCATGTGAGCCGTTACTTTGTCAACCGGGATATACGCAGTGGCCAGGTACATATAGTCTTGTTATTGTTCAGTTTTCTATCGTTTGTGAATTGTATTCTATCATATGTTTGAGTTTATATGTTCTGTTACAGAAATCATACTTTAAATATGTGTCATTTTCCTTTTTTGTTGAACTTGTGAATTTCAAGTTTTGATCGTAGGAAAATAGAATATTATTGTTGACTTGAGAAATTAATTTGTATTGATTTGATGAATGGGTTTTGATGTATAATGTTTTAATTCCTACATTATAGACATTTTATATTTTCCAAAGCAGAAAGTAGAACGAGTAGCCACATATGCAAACCATTGGAGATGCCATTGTTTTGCTTTGGCAATCTAAAATAGAAGTATAAAAATCTTCTGCACTTTTTCTTGTTAAATATGAGATTGTAGCTTATGTTTTATTCAGTGGAATAAGTATAACCTGATCTGGTCCAGTCTGGGTTTTAACTCCAAATTTACTTTATTTGGCTTGCATGAGCAATTTTGTATCCTCCTAGATGATGTTTTGATTAATTGTATTTTTTGAATTCATTGCTGATTTTTTTGGTTCAAGCTGAAATTATTTAAATTTCAACTTTTTAGGTCTAATAATTGTAATACTGACGTTAAGTGTAATTATCTGCCTTCCAGTAACCAGTAGTTTTCTAGTGGAGGTTCTTGTAACCCGTAGTCATGTTGTTTGCAGGTGGTGTGGGGTAAAATTTCTATGGTTGATGCAGAGAGACGGATATTGGCGACTGCCCTTCAAGATCCTGATAACCAGCACTTTGTTTTACTTTCTGATAGGTACATGGTTATGAGATTGCTTATATTCTGTTCATGCTGATTAATTAGTTTTATTGGTTTAATTAATTTCTTATTTTTTGCCTTGAGTTTTGCAGCTGTGTACCTCTATATCATTTTGACTATATTTACAACTATCTGATGCATACAAATATCAGCTATGTTGACTGGTATGTGAGTTATTAAGCAATATTACATAGTAGGACTTTTTATTGAGTCGATAGTTCTTCTCTATGCTTTTTGCTATCAATCTGATGTCATTCGCTAAAGCAAAATTTTATCCTCTCTTATTAGCTTTAAGGATCCTGGTCCTCATGGGAATGGGAGGTACTCAGATCGCATGTTACCTGAAGTTGAGGTGAAAGACTTTAGAAAGGGTGCACAGGTATGTCCATGCTGAAGCCATGTTGGGGATAGAATTCAGTATTTTAAATATAAATTTTACTTATTTTTTATAGAATACGAATTTAAACGGTGTTTGTGCTAGCTTGAGAGCTTCTCAATTAGGGAAATTTTGTTAATCAAAGTGGCACTAATGGCCATTTTACAATTGTCTCCGAGGGGATTCGAACTCAGTACCTTGAAGTTACAAGGCTAATCTCTTTCCACTGAGCTAGCACCTCAAGTGTGCATCATTTTACAATTGTCTTTCACAGGATTCCAACTGGATAAACTGAAGTTCCTATTTCTCCTTAACTTTTCTTTCCAATCTATGGCTTTATGTTCAATAGAGTTGACTAGAATATCAATTCTAGTGCATGGTATTAGTTGAGTCTTTTGTCATAAAAGGTGATAAATAAATTCTAAATAACAAAAATTACACTTGTGTGAAATTCTTTACACTAGCTCTTGTTTGCCCAATCAGTATCACTACACGTCTATTTCATCGAGTGTTTTGTTTGATATACGTGTGTATGCATGTACCCCATTTACTAGATTCATTTTCATTGTTCAATTTCTTCTGCAGTGGTTTTCTATGAAGCGGCAGCATGCTGTTATAGTTATGGCCGATTACCTGTATTACTCAAAATTTCGGGCTTACTGCCAGGTAGAGTTATTATTATATATTGTTGTCGTTAAAACAATTTCTTTAAACTCATAAAGGTTTGTTGACCATCTTTTATTTCTGCTCTAAATTATCCTAGTCATCAAACTAAACAAGTTTATCATTTCATTTAATGAGGTTATATATGCTGGGCTTCTGATTATCTCTCTTTAGCATAGTATAAGGATGTGCATTCTGTTACTTAAGCTTAAATGGATTGTTCTATCATTTCAGTCCAAAATATGCACTGAAACTTTTATGCAAGATGTTATTGAAACATGTTGTTTCTGTTGCTCTACGATTTTATACCTTAAAAGAACAATAGTAGCAGTGTAGATGTAACGAGTAACAACTACATGTATGTAAACACATACAGGGAAATGCACAAACTACAAAGTGTGCCTCACAAAATTCTAAAAGAATAGCAAAATGGAAAACCAAGTGCATCATTATCTTAGATATCAGGTCGATGTTGCGTAGGACAATATAGTGTTTCTTATGTAGTTTGTGAAGTAGAGTTCCTTGGAACGATTCAGGACTTCTAATCCCATATATGATCTGCTCCCTAAAATACAAAAGAAACTCCTTATTGTCCTCGGAGATATAGAACTGATGTGCAAATGATCTATAGCTAGTCATCTTATGTGCCAGTTTTATGGCTTAGATGCTTAAGGTGATTAATTTTGTTGTGATAATTTAGAATTTTTGAATCCCTGAGATGAATTTCCATCCAAACTAGAAAAGCAACACCTTTTTGTCCCTAGAAAATGTAAAATGTATTTGCAAATTATCTATAATCAGTTATAGGTCCCTGAAGCTATGAAATATAAATTCGATATTGATGTGAAATTTCTTAATACCACAGCCTGGTTTGGAGGGGAAGAATTGCATTGCTGACGAGCATTACTTGCCAACCTTCTTCCAGGTGAGAATTTCAACTGCAATATATATTATTTCATTTTTTACATTAATATTTTTCAATCTCCAGTTAATCTAACTTATGCATTTGATTTTAGATTGTTGATCCTGGTGGAATTGCAAACTGGTCCGTAACCCACGTTGACTGGTCCGAAAGAAAATGGCATCCAAAATCATATAGGGCTCATGATGTTACATATGAACTTTTGAAGAATATCACGGTATAGTTCTGCTGACATAAACTTTTATAATACTCAATATTCATTCCTTTTGGTCAGCAGCTAGGAAATAAATGTCATTTTATTACATTTCACCCCTTTCCTTCAATAGAAACACAAGTCTGGGACCGGTACCACTAGAGTAGATTTACATACTTGTTGACAATACATGTGCATTCGTAGATATTAGCAGAAGTGAATGCGATTCTGGTTTAAAGGAAAAATGCAATTTTGCTTTATGGGACAGTTAGTGTGGGACTCTGGTTAATTTTTAATGACAGTTCATTCCTTTGTGGGACTCTGTGGTTAATTTTTAATGACAGTTCATTCCTTTTTGGGTTAATATGTTTTTGGTCCCTCCCTATAAATATACCAACTTTTCGTTTTAGTCCCTCCAAAAAATTTCTTTTCCCCAAAAATTTTCCATCTTCACTTTTGATCCCTCCTTTTAAGTAAACTCATGTAAAATTCATATTTTTAAATAAAATTTTGCGGAAAACTTTATGATATTATAAGAATCTCGCCCAAAAAAAATTAGAATTTTTTAACAAAACAAGAATTAAATATGAATTTTTATATTTTTGGTGGTTAAAAATTCATATTTTGTTAAAAAATTCTAACTTTTTTAGGGAGAGATTTTTACAATATTCTACACATTTCATTATAAAATACACGAGTTGACTTAAAAATAGGGACCAAAAGTTGTGATTGAAAATTTTATAGGGACTAAAAGTTGAAGGAAAATTTTAGAAGGACTAAAACGAAAAGTTGGTATATTTATAGGGAGGGACCAAAAACATATTTAACCCTTCCTTTTTTATAATAAAACACCAAATCCAACTTTTAGGAGAATTAAAAGAGCATCAAGTTAGGAAATCCCCTTTCTGTAGTAATACCATTATAGTTATTATTTCTGTAGAAAGTCAAGTTTATTGCAACTGTGCAAGTATCTGTCCACTCATCATTGCCTTTTCATTTTTTCTTCAAGTTATGTTTTGCGGATATTCACTGTAATTTTTATACTTGCAGTCCGTTGATGTTAGTGTACACGTCACCAGTGATGAGAAGGTATGCTATATGAGATACTTATCTGATTTGTTGAGAATGAATGAACTGGCTTGATGAATTACCTTGTGTTTCTACAGAAAGAAGTGCAAAGTTGGCCTTGCTTGTGGAATGGGATTCAGAAGCCATGTTACCTATTTGCTAGGAAATTCACTCCTGAAACACTGGACAAGTTGTTGCATCTATTTTCCAATTATTCAACACCTTGGACTTGAATCCTCTTCGGCTAGTTTGATCGATTCTTTGGTCAGATAACTTGTTGCTTTTGGCCTCCATATTGGTTTCTCATATGACATGAGAGTTGTAAATTGCAGCATTGTTGAGGCTTGATCGCCTGCCGGCCGCATATTTTGGGTGCAAGGTAAACTGGCATTGCAGTTAGGGTGGCCTGAGACATTGACAGGAGGTTAACGATATAGGGTTGCTTCCTCGGGGATTGTTGGATGACTGAACTAATATTTTTCCCTTCCATTTTTGGTTATATAAGTTTTATATTTAACATGGTAAATTTTGGGGGAATATTATCAGCTCATCTAATGCTTGTTGGTCTTTGTAAAACTTGCTTAAGTTGAAAATATACATCGCCTTACTGTTTCTATTCAGAAGCTCCTTTCTCAATTCTTATGTTTAATTCTTTGATGTCATATATGTTGCTTACATTTTGTCAGTGTTTTTCTATCCTCCCTTGATGTCAGCCTCTTGTAAGTTGTAACTTGTATGTGTTAATTTATCTTTAAACTATGAATTTGAAATCTACTGTAACGTATCGAGGTATTTAGTTGAGGATCCATTGGCTAGAGATATGACGCCCCTTTCTTTCACCAAAGTGCCTTTTAGATGTTTTTTTTTTCCTTCTTTCCTTCCGGCCTCATCCCTAAAGTGAAAAAGTCAAGCCAAATTATTAGGATAATAATAAAAGTTTGAAGACTGAATAAATCTTAATATATATAAATGTTAAACAGTTCTGATAAGTTTGCCTTAATTAATCCCGCCTTTTTTGGTGGATCTGAGTAATTTTTATGAAAAAAAAGAGTTTGCAAGGAATTAAATCAGGTATCATATGTTTTCACTTTACAACTATAACCGATATGCCACTTCTACTTTTGTTGAAATATTGTTGTTTCCAAAAATGAAATACATGACTAAAACATTTTTTTTAAATCCCCAACCGCCTTAGCGGTTTCCTCTCTCATAGTAGTTATTTTTTATTATTAGCGGTACATTTATTGATAGTAGTTCTTTTTTCATTTTTTTTGGTGCGCTTACTACGTTTTACGATATTAAAGTTGCATCTTTAAAATTGCAGATAATTTGACTGATCCAGATGATAATTTTATCATTAGAAACTTCACTTTTTCCTGTAATTTTGCCGGCCTCTTTGTTTCTCCTATATTATATTACTTGAAGTTGTTTATTCTGACTTTTTATTTGCAAAAATAGCTACAGTAGACTATAACATTACTTTGTTTTGGCAAAGTAATGACTTTGATTCCATATTCATTTTTGTTGATTTCCATATTTATTTTTGTTGATGCAATCTAAATGTTGTTAATTTGCTTTTTTGAGATTGTCCATGTCGATCACTCTCAATTGTCACTTAATTTGATTCTTTCTAAGTTTATATGCAACTCTACAAGTAATAATATAGCCAATTTGATATTTTATATATAAAACTCTACAAAATCCGTGCATCACACGGGTTAAAGTCTAGTAGGTTTAAAAAGGATAAAGATCATCGCCATTTGAAAAGAGATAGACACAAAAAATAAGTGATGGGTCCCAACATGAAGTGGGTCTCATCATTATTACTTACTTTTTGTGTGCAAGGTCTAATGACATATGGTAAACAAGATCACAACTGTGATTCATTTACCACATTTAGAAAAGAAAGGGTGCAATGAAGAAGGGTTTTTGGAGTCTGATATGAGAGAGAAAAGAACAAACATGAACCAATGACAACTGCCAGCAAAACAACACCCTTCTTGTTTTTCAGGCAGCATGCCGGCAAGTCATCTTTGGCTCAAATCTACTCTCTACACTTTCACACAAGACACTTTCATCCAAAAAAAAAACATTGATGAGATTTATAGGCTCTCTCATATTTCAGCTAACTGCATGCACATTGCACTTGCAGCTGATCATTATTTATAGGTAGAGAAAGGGAACATAGTGAATCCTACATCTCATCTCACAATTCAACAACTTTATCATTTGATTCCCTAATTCTTTCAAGCTAATACGTGGCCCTTCATTGCCATGCCATTTCTTATTCAAAACAATCTTTGTTTCAGAATCAATTTACACTTTAGCCATTAGCTAGGAACAATAAGCATAAGTTGACTTAATCTATTTCATTCCACACAATTAGTTGATTGCATTAATGTATCTCATCTCAACTGCCACTTGGACATGCGCAGTTGACTAAATCTAGATTTTCCAGTTAAGAATTTGATTCTAAATGAAGTTAATCATAAAATTTGGAGTGATGTTATTTAAACATCTAAAAATTGACACCGTACACGTCATCTAAAAATATATCGTTTATAATTACTGGTGTGATTGAAATAGATAGAAAACAATAATAAAAAACAAAATTGTATCCATACCGTATAAAAATACGGACATCAAAAGTGGTCTCCACATTACATTTGTCTTAAATTCCTGCTAGGGATACAGAATTTAGAAAAGTATAATTAAAGCTGAAGAGAAATACGTGTTACATACGTGTTATATAATTCATAGATGTGATAATTGAACTATATTTATCGAAAATGTTGACTGTGACTGTGTTATAGAAATGGTGCTAAGAAGAAAGAATAATAAGAATATTGGTACGTTGTTACTGATGCAGTGTACTGTCTGAGCATGACACGTACGTTGCTAGGAACATAATCATATGATAGAAATGGCCATACTATTTTCTTGTACAGTACTTAAAATTCAAAGTAACCAATCAGAAACCAATAAAGAAGTCAAAATGTAATGAGAATCTGTTGTGAGATGAGTGAGAACAAATTCTGATTGAAGACGTTGCCATATCAGAAGAATGGGGTAGGGATACCATTAACTGATTACTGTTTGTTTTAAGTGTGAGTGTTTAAATCTAT
>Ga0315915_1004613_pt1 | contig 17307 bp, 13 predicted proteins | sample MpolbnodulesMG_FD_207738 | JGI IMG/M metagenome (GOLD analysis project Ga0315915, IMG submission 207738) | Medicago polymorpha root nodule microbial communities from Los Angeles, California, United States - branched nodules | ecosystem: Host-associated > Plants > Roots > Nodule | place: USA...
CATCATTATCCTTTTATTTGTAGCAAAATACTAAAATAAAAAATAGTAATAAATATTTAAAGTAAAATTACACACGTATCACTAAACTTAATTTCAAATATACGGTTGGTCCCTATAAATATATTAACCTTTTGTTTTAATTCTCATAATTTCTTTTTTTTACTTTTAGTCTCTCAAAAGTTTTTCAACATCATTTTTGATCTTGCTTTTAAGTCAACTTAAATGTAAACTTTATATTTTTGAATGAAATTGTACACAAATGTGTAGAATATTATAAGAATCATTCCAAAAAAATTCTAATTTTTTTAGGAGAGATTCTTATGAAAGGGGTGCAAAATTGATGATTGAAAATTTTTGAAGACTAAAGGATCATTTTTTTGAAGTATTAAAACAAAAAATTGGCATATTAATAGGGATAAAAAAAGATATTTAACATTTTTATTTCTTTTAGTCATTTTCATCTTTCAAATTTCAAATCTAAAATCCATATGCAAATCTCACTAAAATGTCATAAATTTAAAGATTAAGATATTACAAAATTAGAGAAGCTTAAATTTGAAACTTGAAAATCATTTGCAAATAGACTAAAATGATGTGAAATAAATAAATAAAGAAAATAAAAAATGATACAATTGCTATTTGAAATTAGATTAAAGGACTAAGAAAGTAATATTTTGATGTGAATTAAGTATCTCTATCAAGAAGATACTTTTATTTTATTTTATAACCTGTGATTCTAACTCTGATAATTCAAATCTTGATCGTGAAGTAAGTACAATCTAACAAAAGTTTGTTCTACTAGCAAATCAAACTCAATTTTTTCAAATAATTCGTACCCAAGGTCATTTAAATAAGATGATGCGAGTCCCTCCTAACTTAAACAACATCTTTTCTGATTTTGAATTTAGTCTTAAACATATAAAAATGTTAAAAACTCAATAATTTTAGAGATTAATTTTCACAGTTACGCGCAAAAGATATTTGTTTTACTAAGGAAAAAAAAGATTTGATATTTAAATAAACTCATTAACTAGGTGACATAAATTGGTTGGTTCTACCATTCAAATACTTTTCGAATATTTAATTAATTGAAAGAAACACCCATAAAGTTTTCTAGACGCCGGCGTTTGACCGTTAAACCTAACAAACCAAAGCCAAAAACCCAAATTCGCATTCACAAAGTTCGCATTCTCCACCGCACCGTTATCATTTTATCTCTCTTCACTTTTCTAACCGTTTCCGTATCTGAGCTACTGCATCGCTTAACGGCGACGACGGTGCCGGCGAAAGCCACCACGACGTCGTTCGCCGGAAAATCAAAAAAATCATAACAATTATCATTTAATTAATTATTATCTTCAACAATTCTCACAGAATTTTCATTCGATCTGTGTTGAATTTGAGAATTTTGCATTCAAATTTTGAAGATGATGATAAACCGAGGATTGTTCGGGTGGTCCCCACCGCACGTGCAACCGTTAACGCCGGTATCGGAAGTTTCCGAGCCACCGGAATCGCCGTCGCCATATGCAGACCCTAACGGTGAAGTTTCGGCGACACAAACGGTGGAGGAGGAGGAAATGGAGGAGGAAGAGGAAATGGAGCCGCCTCCATCTGCGGTTCCGTTTTCGAAGCTTTTCACGTGTGCTGATCGGTTTGATTGGTTTCTTATGGCGGTTGGTTCGGTTGCTGCTGCGGCGCATGGTACTGCGCTTGTTGTTTATTTGCATTATTTTGCTAAGATTATTCATGTGTTAGCAATGGATGATCGGCAGGTGAATTCGCAGGAACGGTTTGATCGGTTTGCTGAGGTTAGAATTTGATAATTCTTTGCTTAAAACCCTAGTTATTGTTTTTGAATTTGAATTTGAATTATTGTTTTGTTTCTTTGTTTTTTGCTTTGTAAAATGATTTGGCGTTTAGATGTAATTGATACTTGAATTTGGAAATTTGATTCTCAAAATCATGGAATAGCTTGTGAGCACAACTTATTATTTATAGAACTTATGATTTATAGAGTTTACTTGGGTCGGATACTGACACGTGTTGGACACCGGACACGCCTTTGATCATAAGTGTTGCTGCTTTAGAGGTGTTCGTTTATGATAGTTTGATTTTGCTCACTTGTAAGCATACATGGTTTTAAACTGTGGTTGCAGTTGTAGTTACGCCTTGAACCTTTATGTTGCGGTAAAATGTGGGAAATGCGGGTGCAACTGCGTTTGTGGACTATATTTTGGGGAAGTAATACTTAGGGTTTAACTATGCATATGAATGTGTGTCTTGTATGTTGTTCATGTTGTCTTATATGCAATAGACAACATGTACTGCTAAGATCTGTTTGGATTGACATATTTGAATTTATTTAGTGGCATAAATACTTGCTACTCTGTTTCAGAGAACCTATGAAAACTTATGACATGCTCATAAGTTTTTTTTTTTTTTTTTTCAGCTTATCTCCATAAACTCTCCAGAATAGCTTATGAAAACAAAATAACTATAAGAAAACAATTTGACTTTATTTTATCTGATATTATAGAAATAGTTTATTCATAAGCACCTATATTATAAGCACTTATGCTACAAGATGAAAAATAAGTTGTTGCAAAACAAGGCCTTACCCAGTTTTCGGCTTCATGTCTGAACTAAATTGGTCAACATATGCAAACATCAATGCTTAGAAAATCTTCAAGCCAGATTCTCCAACTGGAAGTTCAAGAAATTGTTTAGTTCTGCTTATTTTTATCATGAATTTGGTTGCTTTTGAAAACTAATTGTTTTCACTCCCCGCAGTGCACTCTTTTCATTTTCTTTTAGTAATTGCACCTCTTGCATTGAACCAGGGCTGTGTATCTTTAGGTTTTTGCATGATTGATTTTTCTTGGAATTTATATTCCTTGTCAATCTGTATACATTTATGATAACATATTGTTTAGTATTATTGAGATATTTTGGCCTATCCTTACTAAATAAAATCGTCCTGGATTACCTGGTTCTGTTCACGTGGGTTTGTCATTAGTAATTTCATGACTCAGGGCTATCCATAGTTTGTTCAACTCAGTGAGTTTATAGTTAAACGAGTCCTACACCAGTCGGTTGGTTGAGTCATGGAGCTACTATTTAAAGAAGTACTTCTCATCAACCTGAGCTTTTGGAACTCGAATATGCCCTGTTTTGCTTTATAACATTTTTGATCTCATAACCATACACGACGAATGATAGAAGGGATTAGGATTTAATGACTCTGTTGTCGATAGCGGCCGAACGCGGCGCGGAGCGGCCAAAAACAGCAAAACGCGACGCAGCGCTCCAACGCAGAGCGTTTGGAGAAAGCGGCTGAAGCGGGCGCGATTGCGGGTATAAAGCGGGCGCGATGCGGGTCAACGCCGACGCTTTTCACTTAAAACCGTTTTAAGGGTCATTTTTGTAATTTTCAAACCCTAACTATTACTCTTCTCCATCAGAACCATATACAAAGCCACAAACACAACTTCATCATACAAACAAAAAAAATCCATCTCCTCTTCTCATCTCATCATCTCTTGATCGCAGAACCCATCTCTCCTCTTTTCATCTCATCATCTTTTGATCGTAGAACCCATATTTGTTCTCCTCTCTTCACCTATTTCACAATTTGATAATTTGTTAATTTGTTAATTCGGAGGATGAACTTGTTAATTGTTAATGTTTTCACTTTTGTTACTTTAAGCTTTAGAGGCTTAAAGTGTTGGTTTCCTTGAATTTTATTAGTATTTTTTGCAAGTATGTTTTACGTTTTGCTTAAGACTTGTGACTTTATTTCAAATTAGGAATACTTCATGAATTTTGAGTAATGTTTAAGGTATTTTAGTATTTTTTCAACAGTATAGTATTTTAATATTAAATATATTAGTGTCCGCGTCACCAAAATAGCGCCCGCTACGCGCCGCATCAAATTTTGGGGTGGCCCCGCCGCGCCGCATTTCCGCGTTGCGCCCGCTTTATACCCGCAATAATTGATTCAAGTTCTAAGAGGCTAAGGATTCAAGTTCTAATCTTCTAAAGATTTAGACGTCTTACTATTACTAGAAAAGATGTCAAAATAAGATTGATTTTTTGCTAAATATGTAAGGTAGATGATATGTATTACTTAAAATAACTTGCAATGAATAACTTGTATATTACACCGATGTATGCAAATCAACCATAATAAGTAGAGAATAATCAACGGTATTAAATTGAAGATTTAGACTATACTGATCATACTCCTATTTGTATTAGCAACATGGTTATTTGTTTAATGATGAGTCGATGACAAATACCCTTTACTTAGAATACAGTACATGCAACAACTATCATAAACCATATGACTTGTGAATTCCCAAACTGTCTGAAGACTTGATTAATATACAGTTTTTGTGGCTAATGATGGCCTCTTTTGCCATCAGATACAGTCTGTTTATAGAAGCTTATATATTCCTTTTAAGGAATTTCAATACTATCGTCTTCTTTTTACTTCTTGAAATTGAAATACTCTTACTGGGTCTTTTTGCCGTGAGATATGATTATGGGAGTTACTAGCCATTGAGCTTGTTATAAGCTACTTACTACATTTAGCTAGTTTTATTGTGTGAGACTAGCCTGGAAAGCTTCATACTTGTATTAGCTATATCTACGATTATTGCATTGTAACTGTTAAGGGGAGCCTTGGCGCAATGGTAAATTGGTTGTCACGTGACTGAAAGGTCACGGGTTTAAGTCCTGGAAACAACCTCTTGTGTAAAAAACAGGGTAAGGTAGCATACAATACACAAAAATGGTGGGACCCCTTCCCAGACCCTGCGTATGCGGGAGCTTTAGTGCACCGGGCTTCCCTTTATTGCATTGTAACTGTGTCAAGTTTTGAAACATATTCCGTTTGTAGTGGAATGCTATCCACAAACGCTTAAACACTCGCTCATTAACTCACGCCTGTACAGTAAGCCATGTCATTGCTTCATGCTTGGCTACCAGTTGTCCAAGTTTAATTACTTTTTTTATTTATTTTTTTATTTTTAAATTCTATCTAGTATCCACCAAAACGAGACATCATCATTGCCGCCGGTACACGATCGCTCTTCAATCTTCAATCTCGCTTTCTCTTCGTTTTAGAGAGAATATGACAATTATTACAAAATATAAAAGAATAAAGTAAAAATTCATATGAAATTCTTCATGGCTTTGCTCAGAGAGTCTTAGATTTCCCCAGATTAGTCGCAGATGAGTGCTTACGAATCACAGAACAATAACGATAACGGTTGCTATGTGACGACAATGGACGGTTATATCGTCCCATTTCTCACGATTCCTTTTTAAAACTTTCTCTGTTGCAATTTATTTTCTATTTTTTCTTCTTGAGATGGAGAAAAAAAGAGAAGGGAGGGATTGAAGATTAAAAAGGTTGAATTAGATGATTCCCTTCTCTTTCCTCTAATTGTTCTAGTTTCTCTATTTTCTGGGTTTTGAGTTATGGGTGTAAGGATTGGGAAGAGGTGTTGGCTGGACATGGGGGTTGCTACTGAAAGGTTTTGGTGTTGCTGAATCTGTGAGAAGGATCTTTGAGATGTGATTAATAATACTATTTTTTTAATTAATAAGTGATAAAAATTACTCCACTTGGTGAGCCAGTAGACAGGTAGTTAACGTTTCAGAGAGGCTAACGTGGCTGAATACAGAAGCGTGTGTTTATCCGCAAGTGTTGAAGCGTTTGTGGATAGCATTGCTCTCCGTTTGTATTTGCCTTTTGAATTTCTCAAGGAGAGAAAATAAAAATCTCTCGGTGGGCTTTTTTCTGTGTATTTGATTTGTCTACTAGTTGGGGACCTTTGAAATTGGAGAGTATAAAATGCTTGAATTCAAGGGAACCCTCTTATCCTCCAGCTCTATTTATGATTTGTCTATCTAATTCTTGTTGCTCTATTTTGATATACATTTTGAATTTTAGAAGAGGACATTATCAGATGAAAAATGATCTTTAGTCTGCAAAGCATTTAATATGTGAACCAGTGGACTTATTCTAACTTCACTCATTTTATTCATTTGCAGCTTGCTTTAACCATTGTTTACATTGCAGCGGGAGTTTTTGCTGCTGGTTGGATTGGTAAGATTAAATATGCATTGAAATTAATCACGAGAAATGCGTTTTATTAGATATTTCATTTATTTCTCTTGCCGTACTAATGCTATATTTTCCCTGTTCAATAGAGGTTTCATGTTGGATTTTGACTGGAGAACGACAAACTGCTGTCATCAGGTCCAAATATGTTCAAGTACTACTAAATCAGGATATGAGTTTTTTCGATACTTATGGGAATAATGGAGACATTGTGAGTCAAGTATTGAGTGATGTGCTGCTTATCCAGTCTGCTCTTAGCGAAAAAGTATGTCTTGGTTCAATGTGTATAAATTTCTCCAGTATGTGAAAATGTTATCTTCTTTACTGGTAATATATCCAGTCGTATATCCCATATAAGATGTTTATTTTCTTTTGATGACACAGGTTGGAAATTATATTCATAATATGGCTACATTCTTCAGTGGCCTTGTCATTGGCCTTATCAATTGTTGGCAGATTGCTTCGTTAACATTAGCAACAGGTCCTTTTATTGTTGCTGCAGGAGGAATATCAAATATATTCCTCCATAGACTTGCAGAGAATATCCAAGATGCATATGCTGAAGCAGCTAGCATGGCTGAACAGGTGATTTGTTGTTTGAATTTCAAATCTGTTATATATGGATCCAAGTATTTTCCTTTTTTATTTGATTCTTTTACCCTAGAAATTACCCATATTCTTCAGTCAAATAAATATGTCTGATTAACTCTCAAGGTTATATCTTCCTTAAGAGTATTTTTGCTTCAGATTTTCTGGCTAAGATAAGTGTTTCACTTTGGTAACTGAATGGAATATCTTTCTTCTGTTAATATGGTTGGGTTAGTATAAAATTTCGTGAGTATGATAAGCCTGTTACATCCTTTCAATCTAATGTTGGACTTTGGTTTTATGTTAGGATATAAATAAATGAATAAATATATAAAGCTGTTGTTTCTGTCAGAGTCATCTCTTTCTGAAAGCATTGTTCACTATTAAAGTGTAGACCATATGAATTACGATACCCACTTCTGTTTATCTTGCAAGTATTCATTGTAAACTGTCTCAGTCAGTTACTATGAACTGGCATTTGTTAAGAGGTTACTGCTATGCTTAGCTGTCAATCCTACTATATATACATGCATCATAAATTAAGATATGCCAATTTTTGATACTATTATATATTACATCAAGTGATAAATTAATATTATTAAAATATTGAGAAATTAAGATATACCAATTTTAGATTATTAAAAAATAATTATATGTTTTTAAGATTAAAATAAAAAGGCAGGTGATGAAAATTAATGAAGTATGGATTTTCATAATTTTTTTTTCCATAACTCATCATTGAACCTTTTTTAACAAAAAAAATGTTTCATGGGGATTGTATGAAAGAATGGCGAAGCTTTCTTTATTTGCTGAAGCATTTTAGCGCTGCAGATTCTCAGTATAGTCCTTATCTTGCAATGCAGGCAATCTCCTATGTAAGGACAATGTATGCATTTACAAATGAAACGGTTGCCAAGTACTCATATGCAACATCACTGCAAGCTACTCTTAGATATGGCATATTAATAAGTCTTGTTCAAGGGCTTGGTCTTGGATTCACGTATGGACTTGCAATATGTTCTTGTGCATTACAACTCTGGGTTGGAAGACTCTTGGTTATTCACGGAAAAGCACACGGTGGTGAAATTGTAACAGCTCTTTTTGCTGTAATTCTAAGTGGCCTGTGAGCATCTTTCCCTACTTATCTTTTTTCGTTGCTTATTCATTATTTTACTTTAATAATCTTAGTTACTTTGATTCAGGGGATTGAATCAAGCAGCAACAAATTTCTACTCCTTTGAACAAGGGCGGATAGCTGCTTATAGATTATATGAGATGATAAGCCGATCATCCTCATCTGTTAGCCATGATGGCACTTCCCCTGACTCCGTGCAAGGAAATATAGTGTTTCGGAATGTTTATTTCAGCTATCTGTCTCGTCCTGAAATTCCTATCTTGAGTGGATTTTATCTCACTGTACCTTGTAAGAAAACTGTAGCACTTGTTGGCCGAAATGGCTCTGGGAAAAGTAGTATTATTCCACTCATGGAGCGTTTTTATGATCCCACATTAGGTAATTACTTTCCCTCTGACACTGTATAATTAATCCTTGCTTGATCATTTGCACGTAGAAAAATCCTGTTCTTTTAGATGGTGTGCATGTAGAAAGCATTCAAAGCAGCACTCTATTGATCATTTGAGAATTTTACTTGGTATGCTAATCTTTGTTTCAGGAGAAGTTCTTTTAGATGGTGAAAACATAAAGAATTTGAATTTGGAATGGCTGAGGAGCCAAATAGGACTAGTTACCCAGGAGCCTGCTTTGCTCAGTTTGAGTATAAAAGATAACATTGCTTATGGGAGGGATGTCACCATGGATCAAATCGAAGAGGCTGCTAAAATAGCTCATGCACATACATTTATCAGCTCATTAGAGGAAGGTTATGACACACAGGTGATGTTTGGTTGGCATGATCATTTGTTTATGGCTTTTGTTTTTTGGGGGAAGGGGAGTGTGTTTTCAGTTGTTTCCATTCAAGTGCGCTCACATTTTTATATCCAAAGCTGGTGTTTCTGTCTTTCAGGTTGGCAGGGCAGGTCTAGCTTTGACCGAAGAGCAGAAAATAAAACTTTCTATTGCAAGAGCTGTGCTTCTAAATCCATCGATTCTTCTACTTGATGAAGTCACTGGTGGACTTGATTTTGAGGCTGAGAGGGCTGTTCAGGAGGCTCTGGATCTGCTTATGTTGGGACGCTCAACAATAATAATTGCTCGAAGGCTTAGTCTCATAAAAAATGCTGATTATATAGCTGTTATGGATGAGGGTCTACTCGTTGAAATGGGTACTCATGACGAATTGTCGAACCTAAATGGCTTATATGCAGAGCTTCTACGATGTGAAGAGGCAGCAAAACTTCCCAAGAGGTACTTGAAAAAATCATACTCCTTCCTTTGCCAAGACATTGTATTTTTTTCAAAAACAAATACAAGTATGGAGAAAGTGGCAAGACTTAGAATAATAAACTACTAATATTAACATAGTCTTTACTGTATTTAAGTACCCACTGGACTTGTATGCTAATCATATACATTTTTTTTTTAATGATCACCTAGAATGCCTGCTCGAAACTTTAAGGAGACTGCAGCATTTCAAATTGAGAAGGATTCTTCTGCAAGCCATAGCTTCAATGAACCACCATTCCCCAGAATGACGAAGTCACCCTCCCTTCAAAGAATTTCTAATGTATCTCATTCGCGGCCTTCAGATGTCATCTTTAACTTTCAAGAATCACCTAACGTCGAGAGCCCACCACCTGAGAAGTTGCTGCAAAATGGTCAGGCTTTGGATGCAGATGATAAGGAGCCATCAATAAGAAGGCAGGATAGTTTTGAAATGAGACTGCCGGAGTTACCCAAGGTTGATATACAGTCTGTACATCGTCAAATATCAAATGGTTCTGACCCAGAATCCCCCATTTCACCACTTTTAATATCTGATCCTAAAAATGAACGTTCCCATTCACAGACTTTCAGTAGACCACATAGTCATTCTGATGATGCTTCAGTTACAATGAGAGAAGACAGGGAACCACAGAAGCGGAAACCACCATCACTTGGGAAGTTGGTCGAGCTTAGTTTTGCCGAGTGGCTTTATGCTGTGTTAGGAAGCATTGGTGCTGCTGCCTTTGGTTCATTCAATCCCCTTCTTGCTTATGTTATTGGCCTTGTGGTGGCAGCTTACTATAGTATTGATGATCAACATCACTTAGAACAGGAGGTAGAAAAGTGGTGCTTGATCATTGGCTGCATGGGTATTGTAACAGTTATTGCCAACTTTTTGCAGCATTTCTACTTTGGTATTATGGGAGAGAAAATGACAGAAAGAGTTAGAAGAATGATGTTCTCAGGTGCATAACTCATCCTTTTTCCTTTTTTTAATTTTAAAAAATGGGACTTATGAACATTTTTATCTGTTTCAATAACATGGCAGCCATGCTACGGAATGAAGTAGGATGGTTTGATGACGAGGAAAACAGTGCTGACAATTTATCCATGAGATTGGCCAACGATGCTACTTTTGTACGAGCTGCTTTTAGCAATCGACTTTCCATATTTATACAGGATGGTGCTGCAGTTATTGTTGGCCTTCTCATTGGTGCTGTGCTGCACTGGCGGTTAGCACTGGTGGCTTTTGCAACCCTTCCAGTTCTTTGTATTTCTGCAGTTGCCCAGGTTTTCACCCACTCTTCTGGTTTTCCAAATATAACTAACTATTTTCCCTTGTAATGAACGAAAGATACTAGAAACGTAAGTTGTTGGGTGACAACACAGGAATGGCTTCATACCTAACACGTCTCCTTATGTGAGAGACAGTGCCTAAACTCACATTATCATATGTTGAAACTGAATTTGATATGTAGCAGAATGAGAACAATAGGGATTAGTCTCTAAACCACCTGGTCATAAAGACACCAACATGAATCGACTATGTTTAAAGCTAAAACTGTTGGGCCAAAACATGAACAGTTTTGGAGCTAACATACCTGATGATTGGATTGAACCTATATTTCCTTGCTGTCATGCCATTTCTTTGCTGTCATGCCAATGCTGCTTGTGGAAATTTATAACTCTAGCAAAATCCCGTGATTTTAAAATTTATATAATTCAGTTTATGAATGAAACATAAATGCTGATCCACAATTGTGTGATTTTATTCTGCTGATATCATGTCAATGGCATATCATCATTTCCTTTCATCCAATTCATTATTCATTGTGACAAATAGGTATGAATTTACAGCTAGAATGTTGTCACCATGGTTGTCAAAATCGGGATCCCACTAAAGATCGTTGGGGTATAAGAAAAGCGTAGATTGTAGGATCGTAACAAAGATCGTAAGATCCCATGTAATAGACAAAATTATACAAAAAAACCAAGAAAAATAACCTTTCATCAAAAAAACTTCCATTAATCATAATTCTCATTGTCTTAAACATATCTAAAAATGTTCATACAAAAACAAAGCATCATCTTAAAAGTTCCATGAACATGAGATATGATATGTGAAGGGGAGAGGATGTGATAGGAATTTATAGATGAAAGAGAATTGATTCATTGAAGAAGATGAGAAAATACCCAATTTCCCAACCTAATGATTCAATTAAACACCAAGTCCCAAAACTGAAATTAATGATTGGATCTGGTCTTTAGAGTGGAAAACGGGTTGATTTCCAGCAGAACGGGCCGGTTTCGTGGGCAAAAGTTCCGGGTCGAGTCAGAACCGGGTCGGGTTAACAACCTATATCAGCAAACCACCTTCCCTGATGCAAAAAACAGCGCCAATTCTGCGATCCAACGCTCTTCCACGGCGCGCCGCCCGCTCTGGCGTCTTCTCCGATCTTGGACCTGCTCCAAATTGGTGGAGGCATCATGACTTGCAAGATCGTACGATCTCGGGATCTAGATCGCGATCCTGACAACCATGGTTGTCACTTTTGGGATAACAAATACAAAACCTAGAGATGTCTGGACTGTAAGACTTTGAAATACTTTCAAAAGCAAGGAAAAAAAGAGTAATTTTTTATTTGTTTTATTTCTAGATCTATTTGTCTCTAAAATTAAGCATAACAAGTTTTCTTGCATGAAAACTCAGTACATATTCGGTTGTGATTAACATCGATAATATTGATAATGAAACTGCAATGCATCTTGATGTTTCAGTAAGCTTATTAATGGTTTTATTAGCCTAACTTGGTAGTGTCTATTGTTAATTTTATGCTTCATGAAATTTGACTTTTGTCATCGATCTCTTTGTAATGTGAAGCATTCTTTGATCCATGTAGTGACTACACATAGTGGTTAAAAACTTTGTTTATTACCGTCAGTTTCTATGGAAATATTATCCTGCATTAATTAATGATATTAAATTATGACCTGCTCATCCAAATAAAGTTTAACATGCTCTGAGAAAGTGAGTTCCACAACACACAATGTAAAGTTTTTTTCCTTAATTAAATGAATGACTTGCTAACGATTGCTAAGACTGATAGGAAAGTTTAGTTGATTTATTTTAATCTTTTGCCTAAAATATATTAAATCGAGCCTGCTAAAATATTGCAGAAATTGTGGCTAGCTGGATTTTCAAGGGGCATACAGGAAATGCACCGAAAAGCATCTTTGGTTCTTGAAGATGCAGTTAGAAATATATACACTGTTGTTGCATTTTGTGCTGGCAACAAGGTAATGGAGCTCTATAGGCTGCAGCTAAAAAAAATATTTAAGCAGAGCTTTCTTCATGGAATGGCAATTGGTTTTGCATTCGGCTTTTCACAATTTCTACTTTTCGCTTGTAATGCCCTTCTACTTTGGTACACTGCAATATGTATTAAAAATGGTTACGTAAATCCATCCACTGCACTGAGGGAGTACATGGTTTTCTCATTTGCTACATTTGCCCTTGTGGAGCCTTTTGGATTGGCTCCTTACATACTGAAACGGAGAAAATCCCTCATATCAGTGTTTGACATTATAGACCGTGAGCCTAAAATTGATCCTGATGACAACACGGCATTGAAGCCACCCAATGTATATGGAAGCATCGAGTTAAAAAATATTGATTTTAGTTACCCATCTCGTCCTGAAGTGTTGGTATTGAGCAATTTTAGTCTCAAAGTGAATGGGGGCCAAACGGTTGCTGTTGTTGGAGTTTCAGGATCAGGAAAGAGCACTATCATATCTTTAATAGAGAGATTTTATGATCCAGTTGCCGGACAAGTTTTACTGGATGGGAGGGATTTAAAGCTCTATAACTTGAGATGGTTAAGGAGCCACCTCGGTTTGATTCAGCAGGAACCTATTATCTTCTCAACAACCATAAGGGAAAACATTATATATGCAAGGCATAATGCCAGTGAAGCTGAGATGAAAGAGGCAGCGAGAATAGCAAATGCACATCATTTTATTAGCAGCTTGCCTCATGGTTATGACACTCATGTTGGGATGAGAGGTGTTGACTTAACCCCAGGACAGAAACAGAGAGTTGCAATTGCAAGGGTAGTGCTGAAAAATGCACCAATCTTATTGTTGGATGAAGCAAGTTCATCAATTGAATCCGAGTCAAGCCGAGTGATACAAGAAGCTCTAGATACACTAGTGATGGGAAACAAGACCACTGTTTTAATAGCGCATAGAGCTGCAATGATGAGGCACGTGGACAATATTGTAGTGCTTAATGGAGGACGGATAGTGGAGGAGGGAAGTCATGATTCGTTGGTGGCAAAAAATGGTCTGTATGTCCGGTTGATGCAACCTCATTTTGGCAAGGCTATTCGTCAACATCGGCTTGTATAGTACGGGAGTATGTGATATGAGTGATTGCTATGAATATTGGTTCATGAACATAGTTTGATTTTCTGTTTGAGACATACCACTGACGACTTCTTCACCTGAAGGATTTTTCCAAGAATATCTGGTGGAAATGGTAATGATTGTGCTTGCAATAGCTCTCGGCATTGGTAGGCATAGGAGAGATACAGTAGGATGAATAGATAGGTAGGGTTTCTGTATAGAAGATTTTTTTCGTTTGGTTGGTTTTCGATTCAGCTGGATTCTTTTGGAGGCGATTGGGGGTGTTTTCTATCCACGGTATTCATTTGTTTCTCGATAGAGGGTGGAATCAAACGCTAATTCTGTTGAGGTGGCTCCTTCTCTGGACTTCTTTTTTCACTCTCCCTAACCCATATGCATCGGTAAACTTATTCATTACTGTGATTTTGTTTTTTCAACTTGTGATAATTGTAGAAAATTCTGGTAGAAGAGCTGTAATCTTTGTAAATTTATAGTTATGGTTTAGAAGGCATCACTTTTTCTGCTTGAATCCAAAGTGTTTCTTCGTATATAATGGATGCAAGGATGCAAATTTTCACGTCGTATTATGCCAAAAAAATAAATTGTCAACTGCATTTTATAACGCTTAATTTGGTTTAAACTTCCGGTAAAAAAATTGGATGACTATCAGCGCATATATACAGATACTATAGATGATCTCGTTCACTTGCCAAATTAATCTGTGCGCAAAAATTCGTTGTTCATAACATTTTTCAAGAGGAAGGAGTTTTTTTTTTTTTTTTTTTTTGACTATTAAGAGGAAGTTTTTTTTTTTTTTTGACTATTAAGAGGAAGGAGCTTAACATGCATGCGTTTATATTTTTGGCCTAAATGTTTAAATCAAATAAATAGAAATGTATCCAATCAAAAGACTTATGCAAAAAAAATTTGTTACCAAAACATTAAAATAAAATTGAAAGAAAAACTTATTTTTGATTCAAAATTCAAGGGGTAAGATAACTCACTAAAAAAAGATCTTAACCAACAAGGATCGAGTCTAGTGGAATGGGTTATACTCCTACAATGTGACAAATTAAGGATAACATTACTTTTAGTGCAAGAAACCAGAAAGAAAAAAGAAAACCATCTTGCTTACTTGTTTAAGTCGTTACATAATATTGTAAGGATATTATTATTAACATGTGTGTATCTAGTGAAAGTTTGTTTTGTTTTTATTTTTTTTTTTAATTTTTTAACTTGGTCAGTTTTGTTTGTCCTCATATGTGAGGCTACCCGTAACTTTGGGTGAAAATATTACACAATCACAACTAACCAATGTCTTTTGTAAGATCTCAAATTTCATCTGCAGCTACATTACATCACAGCCACATACATGGCAAAACTATGACCAAGTAGCTCACTCACTTCACTAGCTGCATGCATGGCTTGAACATATAATTGAATCTATACAGTCTCACACAGTGACCGTTTCCTTGGCCGTTAGTTTTGGTATTTAAACACTAAACAAAGCTCTTATAGTTTCCCCTTAATTTCAACCAAATTATACAAAAAAGAAATAGAATCAAGATACACATAAATAAGAATCTGATCTTCTCTTTTGATCTGTTTCTATAGGTTTTGATTCTTGAGATAATTAATAATAATAATGGCAATCTATAGAATTGCAGTTGGATCTCCTGGAGAGTGTGGTCAACCTGATGCAATTAGAGCTGCATTTGCTGAATTCTTTTCCATGCTCATTTTTGTTTTTGCTGGTCAAGGATCTGGCATGGCTTACAGTGAGCACTTTACATATTCACTTAAAACTTGTGTTTTATAACCTTGAATTAATTTGCCGCATCTATTCTATTATATTTACCTTTTCAACAAAAGAATGACTCAATGGACATATATGTCGAATTCACATTTCAGATTGTAGGCGTTTTCGATTGTGTAGATGTGTTAGTGTTTGACGCTGACACGTGTTTATAATGAATCACTTTCAATTTCTCAAATTATTACCGATGTCTGTGTGAGTGACTATGTATTGTTTGTGGTTCATTATAATTGGACATGTCATCTTTTTAAATTTTCGTTTTCCCCCATAAACATTTACTTATTACCTATGTTCTGGATCCGGTTCCTCTAAACTAAACAATTCACTTTAGAGTGTAAAGCGAGTAGTATTAACCATTAAGTAACAAACAAAGGAAGATACCGTAGGCATGTCATGACAAATCACAAGTTTGTTAAAATAACAATCCTTTATTTTTCACTTTAGTTACTTTCGAGGATTTAAATCCCTATGCTCTTACACTTTCTTTTTAAAAATAATTGGAGAATGAAAGAAATTGTTATCAATTAAATTGATATTAATTGTCATTTTAGAACCGTTCCTAAGGGGATTTGATCTTTGTCCCTTAATGTTACAAATTCTAACTCTTACCACGGAACAAACACCTCATGAACATCTATGTTCTTGATTTCAATGCTACTACTTAAAGATAAATTGCAGTTTTCAGTAATTATATTTGAAGAAAAGGTTAATTTTTTCTAAGATAAAGTAATAAAAATCTTTCATGCATTTGATAGTTCACTATAGATACTTAATTCTGGCTGCATAACATTTCTGTTTTTCATTTTTTTAAAAATCAAAATGGAGAATGGAGATTTTATTATTAATTATAATGACACTAAATGATTATTTTACAAACACCTTTAAGAAGATTTGAAGTCTACTCCTTAAATTTTTTTTTTGAAAGAAAGTCTACTCCTTATAATTATAAGGTCAAACTTTTATCATTGAGCTGACGCCTGATTTATTCTGTAACATTTATGCTATTTCGAGTGGAAGTTGAAAATTTTGAAACTATATGGTTCTCGAGTTTTTTTTTTCTTCCATCCATTTTAATGCATTATTAAGATGCTAGTAAAATGACTGGTTGTTGGTTATTTTGGCAGGCAAACTCACCAATAATGGCCCTGCAACACCTGCTGGCCTCATAGCTGCATCACTATCTCATGCATTTGGACTATTTGTTGCGGTTTCTGTTGGAGCAAACATCTCTGGTGGTCATGTGAACCCTGCAGTCACATTTGGTGCCTTCATTGGAGGAAACATTACACTTTTGAGAAGTATTTTATATTGGATTGCACAGTTACTTGGTTCAGTTGTTGCTTGTATTCTTCTCAAGTCTGCTACTGGTGGAATGGTAACCATTAATCTTCAGCTTTAAGCACTATTACTTATGAACTCTACGAAGGAATGACAAATACTAACATTAGACACGACACTCAAACATAGGCACTGATAATATTTCAAGAAAGTATAAGTGATTGACTGCGTTGTGTCGTGTCAAATATATTAGAGAACACACACAACACAGGCACATAGACGCAGATAAAAAGTTGAGAAAATAAATGTGATAAGATATAACTATATATTCGGTGTTATGTTGATTACGGACACATCACCGACTCGTGCGAATTTGTTAATTTTGGCCCTACCTAATAGCTCGCTCCAATTGGCACTTATTTTAGACTAGGTTGGGCTACTTAATTACAAGTCAGAAAAAACCGGACCATTTTGGCCTATTAGGTCAGACTCCTCCATTCCTTAGTTATTGATGTTTTAACTTTTTTCTTGTTTCAAATTAATGATGTCTTAAGAATCAAGGTCTAATTAATCCTTCTTTTTTATGACTATACCTCTTTGGTTGGGAAAAGTAAACTAAAATCAAACCTGTAATGCAATTTATGATACAGATTAAAGAGTGTATTTTAGTCCAAAATATTTATCAAATGGTTATTTTTAATCTGT
>Ga0315915_1004618_pt1 | contig 17297 bp, 8 predicted proteins | sample MpolbnodulesMG_FD_207738 | JGI IMG/M metagenome (GOLD analysis project Ga0315915, IMG submission 207738) | Medicago polymorpha root nodule microbial communities from Los Angeles, California, United States - branched nodules | ecosystem: Host-associated > Plants > Roots > Nodule | place: USA...
TTTTTAGTTATAACTTGCTAAAAGACACCTTCATAAAAATTAGTTGGTGTCTTTTAGCAAATGCCTATAGGATAACTTGCTAAAAGACACCTTCATAAATGGTGTCTTCTAGCAAAACCCACTAAATATATATCCCAAAGAACACTAATACTCCATAGTTTTGATGCACTAAATAACCAGACAACCAAAATAGACATTTGCATTTTTTTGAACATGTATCTTCTCATTTCAACTTTTTCTTTTTTCATTTATACTACCCCCTCTTTCACAACCCAACACAAGCTTCGATTTTCTACCTCCGGAACCACTATCAAATTTATATATTTTAAAAGTAAATCATGTATTTCTCACTTGACAACGTACCTAGTTAATCATCTCTTCTCTTCTCGATCTCCATATTTCATTTTGGCACAAAATATTTTGCATAATGAATTGAATAAACCTCTAAATCCGGCTTCAGAACAATGAAAGGTTCAACAATATCTATGTATACTAGCGTTTAGACGGGCACTCTGTACCCGTCTGCCCATTATTTTTAATGCACTAATGCGCATAAAAACTATTTCATGTTATAACAACTATACTTATCTTTTTGAATGATACCAACAATATAATAAATATCACATCATTCAAAAATAGATTCAATAATAATTGATTTTCGACACGTATCTCTCGAATGACATTAGGAGGGACAAAATGGGATATTTGGTGGGCCAAAAAAGCACAGCTCTACTAAACGAATTATGCTCTTCTCCCATCAAAAATTGCTCGCTCCCAACCAAACATCCGAAAATACCCGTGCGTGACTTAAGTCATGCAGGGGTTTTTTCGAAATTTTGGTTGGGAGCGAGCAATTTTTGATGGGAGAAGAGCATGAATTTTGCTCTTTACCCAACCAAAAATGTTCATTCCCAACTAAAATGACTATAATGCCCCTGCGTGAACTCACACTAATGTAAATCTCAGTGTTTGGTAAAGAGCAAAGAGCAGAATTCTTACTAGAACTCTGCTCTTTACCCAAATGATTTCGCTCATTGCCAAAGTAAATGTCCAAAATGCTCTTACGCATGTTAACTCATGTAGCGTGAGTTAACTCACGCCAGTTATAAGAGTAGCGTGAGTTAAGTCACGTAACGTGAGTTAACTCACGCTACGTGCTGTTATTAACCAAGGCAGAGCCTCAATCTGCCTCATTTTCAAACAACACACACTTAAATCTCAATTCTCTCTCAAATTACCCAACTCCAAAATTCCTTCAACTTCAAATCAAAAAACACTCCAACAACAAAATTTATTCTAAATTATTCTAAATTTATTCAAATTGTGGTATAAAACCTATGCACTAAATTATTTTCAATTAGACCTTTATTCTAAATTTATTCTAAATTATTTTATTAACTTTATTTACTTTATTCTAAATTATTTTATTAACTTTATTCTAAATTATTTTATTTACTTTATTCTAAATTATTTTATTTACTTTATTCTAAATTATTTTATTAACTTTATTCTAAATTATTTTATTTATTTTATTCTAAATTATTTTATTTACATTAATCTAAATTATTTTATTTACTATATTCAAATTATTTTATTTACTTTATTCTAATTATTTATGCACTTAAAATAAATATTGATTCGATATTATTCATTAAATAAATACAAATATAAATAAAAGTAAATGAACTAAATTAATATTTATTCATTAAATATAAAATTTAAAAATAAAAGCAAATATAAAATAAAAAGGAATGAACAAAATTGATGCATATAACAATATCTCATTTTATTAATAGAATTCATACAATACAATAATTGATACATTGATACATTTATTCGAATTCACTAAATAATCTAGTTATTTTCTTTTTACCCTCTTGGGGTAAAAATTGAGCAGCCTTCTTGGGGAAAACTAGTGACCAACCATCTTGGGGGAAACGACATCATCAACTTGAGGTAAATTTAAATCTTGTTCTTTTTATACCCAAGAAGATTCTTTTACCCACGGCAAAAAGTTTTTGGGTAAAAAGAAGCAAATTTAATTTTACCCCAAATGTTGATCTCTTTTTTCCCAAGCAGGATAGCCACTATTTTGCCTTAAGAAGTCTGCTCACTTTTGCCCCCAAAAGAATATTGAAAAAAGAAAGAAAGAAGAGAGAGGGAGAGAGTGAGGAGGGGGAGAAACTGATATGGTGTGAGGAATTAGGGAAGTATGGAGGGGTATTTATAGGTGGAAATTGTAGTATAGGTTGTAAACAGCATTAATGTGGTCAAAAAATGTGTAAAATTTGGTAAAAAAAACATGTGGATTGAATGTTGAAAAACTAAACAAAGATCAAAAAAACGTTTGTTCTTCAGTTCTGACCACCGGCCAACTAGCGTGAGTTAACTCGCGCGAAGGCTCAGTGGTGCGTGACTTAAGTCACACAGAGTTAACACTAGCGTGAGTTAAGTCACATAAGAACATTTTCGACATTTACTTTGGGAGTGAGCAATTTGGGTAAAGAGCAGAATTCTTCTTACTAAACATGCCATTGAGGCCCATTTTTGTACTAATGGGCCCACACTTTTTCTAGTTAGTTAGTCCTTACATTGACCCACATTCTCGTTTTTTTTTCTTTTTCATTCATCATCTTTCTTTTTTCCTTAAAAATTGCAATTCCAATTCCCAATCATCTTCATTTCTACGTTGAATTCACAATTCAGATCTCTTTCTCCAAATATCAATGGTTAGATCTCACTCTCTGCAATTTCTTCTTCTTTCTTTTGTTATTATCATTTTCATGTAATTGTTTTCTATTATGATCTGATTCAGTTCTTAATTTTTATGATCTGATTTGTTAATTTTCATATTCTATAGTTTTGAATCTTATGCTAAAACAAATATATTATTATTTTTTATTGTAGATTTGGCGTTGAATTCATCATTAGAGTGTTAATTAATCAAATGCAAATGGAATTAGCAACAATGAGAATGAGAAAATCTTTGATCTGTTGGATTTGTTTTTTGGTTATTGGGTTTGTTCAAATTAGCAAAAGCAATGGTTTTTATCTTCCTGGAAGTTACATGCATACATATGGAAATGGAGATCCAATATATGCCAAAGTTAATTCATTGACTTCTATTGAAACGGAGTTACCCTTTAGTTACTATAGTCTTCCTTATTGTCAGCCTCTCGGCGGCATTAAGAAAAGTGCCGAGAATCTCGGTGAGCTTCTTATGGGTGATCAGATTGATAATTCGCCGTATCTATTTAAAATGAATGTTAATCAGTCGAGTTATTTATGTACTTCGGCCCCGTTGAATGAGCATGAGGTTAAGCTGTTTAAACAGAGAACCCGCGATTTGTATCAGGTGAATATGATTCTTGATAATTTGCCGGTTATGAGGTTTGCGAATCAAAATGGGGTTAAGATTCAGTGGACGGGGTTTCCTATTGGGTATACGCCAACTGATGGGAGTGCAGATTATGTTATTAATCATCTTAAGTTTACGGTTTTGGTTCATGAGTATGAAGGAAATGATGTTGAGATTATTGGTACTGGGGAAGAGGGTATGGGTGTTATTGCTGAAACTGATAAGAAGAAGGAATCTGGATTTGAAATTGTTGGGTTTCATGTTGTTCCTTGTAGTGTTAAACGTGATCCCGAAGTTATGACGAAGTTACATATGTATGATAATATTTCTTCGATAAATTGTCCCAATGAGTTGGATAAGTATCAACCAATAAGAGAGCAAGAGAGGATATCGTTTACATATGAAGTTGAATTTGTGAAAAGTGATATAAGATGGCCGTCTCGTTGGGATGCTTATCTGAAGATGGAGGGTTCCCGGGTACATTGGTTCTCGATTCTAAATTCGCTGATGGTGATCTTTTTCCTAGCTGGTATTGTTTTTGTCATTTTCTTAAGAACTGTGAGAAGGGACTTGGCAAGGTATGAGGAATTGGACAAAGAGACTCAAGCTCAGATGAATGAGGAGCTTTCTGGATGGAAGCTTGTTGTCGGTGATGTATTTAGGGAACCTGGTTGCTCAAAACTCCTTTGTGTGATGGTTGGAGACGGGGTTCAGATTCTTGGAATGGCTGGTGTTACAATTGTGTTCGCAGCCTTGGGTTTCATGTCACCAGCATCCCGAGGAATGTTGTTAACAGGGATGATAATTTTGTATCTTTTCCTGGGGATTGCTTCCGGATATGTAAGTGTACGTCTCTGGAGGACAATTAAGGGAACTTCAGAAGGGTGGCGTTCGATTTCCTGGTTTGCTGCTTGCTTTTTCCCTGGAATTGCTTTTACGATTCTTACAGCACTGAATTTTGTTCTCTGGGGCAGCAACAGTACCGGTGCTCTTCCCATTTCCTTGTATTTCAAATTGTTTTTCCTCTGGTTCTGCATTTCAGTGCCACTCACTCTCATTGGAGGATTTTTGGGGACAAAAGCTGAGCAAATTGAATATCCTGTGCGAACTAACCAGATTCCAAGAGAAATTCCTGCACGCAAATATCCATCATGGCTTCTTGTTCTTGGTGCCGGAACTCTTCCATTTGGAACCCTTTTCATCGAGCTTTTCTTTATACTTTCTAGTATCTGGCTTGGGAGGTTCTATTATGTTTTTGGTTTTCTGCTGGTTGTTCTTTTACTGTTGACTATTGTCTGTGCTGAAGTGTCGGTGGTCCTCACATATATGCATCTCTGTGTCGAAGATTGGCGATGGTGGTGGAAGGCATTCTATGCATCAGGCTCTGTTGCTCTTTATGTCTTTTTGTACTCCATTAACTACTTGGTTTTCGACTTGCAGAGTTTGAGTGGACCTGTCTCTGCTATACTTTATATTGGCTATTCGCTGCTCATGGCAATTGCAATCATGCTTTCAACTGGAACCATTGGTTTCCTTGTCTCGTTCTACTTTGTCCATTACTTGTTCTCATCAGTAAAGATAGATTAAGGTTGATCTTTTTGCTATCTCTCATCAACTAAACAAAAGGCATACTGGAAGGAGAATTTTGCTCAATTGTTATAACTTCTGCTTGATTCTTTTTGTAACTCGATTGCTTTGTGGCATGTTGAGTAGGGAAAACAGATGCTCCTATTGTGTTAAATAGTTGTTATATGATTTTATATTGCAATGTAATCTGCACTTTGTTCCGCTTTAACTACCGTTTTTATACCATTTTGTTTCATGTGCTTTAGTTTGCTTTAACTAGCGTTTTTATACCATTTTGATTTTGTTTATGTGCTTTAGTTTAGTGAAGTTACTTGAGGAAGTTATAATTGCTCAGACTGTCTCATCCCTTATTGAATTAAATTCTGATAACCAAATTACGATGTTTCCTCTAAATTTTTCATGATTTATGTTCTTCTGTCTGTTTAATTTTGTTCGTCTTCAAGGATAGAGAGACCAACTTTCTAGTTACCTGTATTTTGTTACCTTAATTCTTATTTTTGGCTCGAATAATTAATAAAAAAATTTCAAAATTCACTCAAACAAACTGGAATTGGACAGAAATAGATCTTGTCATGCTCATTCTCGTGTTATAAGATCATAAAACCAGTTCAATGGATAATACTTAAAAATTGACAATTCTTAATATTGTTTGTGAGGCATTAATTTTGATCTTTCATATTCGTAAGATAAGAAGAATCGTGTGAGGACTTAAATACGTTTTAACAGAGTGAAAGATCAGCCATCCATCCTACACTTTTGATAGCACCGTCACTGAAGGAAATCCATCTTTTATACACATGATTATATTTATCTTATAGCAAATAATTGTGTAAACTTGTGACTATTATTACACCAACAGAAATATAAACAAGTTTCTCTCAACAAGTTATTTATATAAAAGCCAAACATGGGTAACACAAGAAGGAAAAAAAAACATATGCCTGCTAATTATTGTTAAACATTTGCAGATTATATTGGGATGGGAACTCCTTTCCAATCACCAAGACATTCCAGAATTGGATCAACAATCTTTGCTTGACACATTGCTGTAAATACTTTTTCAAATTCCTCATCTGGTGTGATATCCTTTTCTCCTGTCAGCAACCCTATCTTTAGTTCTTCCCTCACAAACTTGTATAGTGGGTATGACCTACATTCCTTAATTCTGTTTGGAATTTCAGAATTGCCCTTCTCAAATGCAACCCTTGCACTTTCAACTTCCTTTGGCAAAAGAGACTTCAGTTCATCCTCAAAAGCACCAATTTTCTCAAATGTTGAAGTTTTCGCATTCTTATTATTTATGGCACTGATGTGTGCATGCTCGTAAAGTACTTGCTTTAGTTTCAGCATCAGTGGGTACGTAACATTAAAGGGATCATCTATGTAGGAGAATACATATTCTCTTTCAACCACTTTGAGCAAATTTTCCTCACATAATCTAAATGGATTAGTTTCTTCTATGTCGTCTATGATTAATGTCTGCTTAAGAACTCTGCTTACAGTTTTCTTGACAGTGTTCTTAAAAATTTCCTCCAAATGCCTCAAGTCAATAGCTTGGCACAGTGCAACCAAATATGTGGAAGACATCAGCTTCAATATCTCAATGGCTTCCACTGTTTTCAAAGCAGAAATCAACCCCAAAGAGTTCACATCTTGGTTGTGCTGCTCAGCACTTTGCACATGACTTGTCACAGGATTTGCTAAATATTGAAGTTCAGAACAATAAGCAGCCATGGCAACTTCAGAGGCCTTAAAACCATAATCCAGACTTGGGTTTCTACCAGCAGAAAGATTTGAGGGCAGCCCGTTGTTATACAAGTCATTGACTAGCTCAGTAAATTGCGCAAAGACAAGTTTTCCAATAGAAGCAATAGCTAAACGTACATTATCCATCGAAACTCCAATTGGGGTGCCTTGGAAATTACCACCATTTAGAGCCTTATCCGTTGCGACATCAATCAGAGGATTGTCATTCACTGAATTTATCTCCCTTTCAATCGATTTGGTCGAAAACCGGATAACTTCAATCTGTGGACCGAGCCACTGAGGAGAAGTTACAAGAGCATAACGATCTTTTCTAGGCTTCTGCAATGGATCTGGCTGCTGCTGTTTGGCGTTTTTGATATAAGAGCTTCCGTCTAAAATGTGTTCCATAATAGCAGCCGCCTCGATTTGACCCGGATGAAACTTCAGCTTGTGTATAAGATGGTGTGTAAATTCTGGCTTCCCTTGCATGACTTCAGTGAAAACTGCTGATAGAACTACTGACAACAAAGCTAATATGTTTGCCTCGAATAGAACCGCAGAAGCCACACCAGATCCAACAGCTGTACCGTTTACAAGAGCAAGACCTTCCTTCGGCTTCAACTCGAAGAACCCAGAACTCAGGCCTGCTAAATGGAAAGCTTCCTTGGCATTAAGGGACTCTTTTGAGGGTCCAACAGCTCTGGAATTTCGCCTACCGGTTAGCAATGCGGCAATATAGGACAGGGGAATAAGATCACCGGAAGCGGTAACTGTGCCGCGTAATGGCAAGATTGGTGTGACATTATGGTTGAGGAGCTTGATGATAGCTTCTAAGATTTCAAATCTAATGCCTGAATAGCCTTGTAGAAGGGTATTAACCCTCACAAGCATAGCTGCTCTTGTTGCTGACGAAGGCAGTGTATGAGACAACTCACTTTCACGCCCAAATATTGCACAGTTTAAAAACCTTGTGAAAGAAAAATGATTTAACCAAAAGAATAATTATCAGTATTATGACTTCAAAGTTACACAACAATAAAAGCTTCAATTGCATAACAAATAGGAACTTTGCATAAATTTTTGCACAAACACTCGCTGATATTAACTTCTTGTACAAGTAATCAGACTATATATCATTTTCTTCCTAAACTCTAATAATCTCATTTCTCTATGAGTACCTGTAAAGCTATTTAAAGAACGGCTTGAGAAATGTCCATGAGCTAAAAAACTATTTCTAAAAGGGTCAAATCAATATATTCACTACGTATTGAGATTTCAACCTTACCTGACCATCTCCTTCTGAAGAGCAAAGCCTTGTTCAGTTCTTCTATATGAGGCAGCACCAAAGCCAGTGGTAACACCATAAATTGGAGTACCTTTGTCAATGTTTTCTGCGATCCACTCGCAGCTAGCTTCAACACCAGCCCTTGCAGACTCTGAGAGTTCAACCTTAACATGTGAGCTACTGTTAGAAACAGCAGCCACCTGAGATATAGTTAGTGTCCCCACCCCACCAAGACATATTACTGGCTTCTTGTATTCTGCTACCATACGTTTTACTTCATCAAAATGGCTACCCTTGAGTGAATTAGCAGCTGAATTCCAGTTCAAAGGGTCTGAATCAATGATCAAGTTTGGGCTAACAATTTTGGAATCATTTTGTGGAATAATGGTTGCCATGTTTGGAGAGTTTGTACTTTGAATTGTATGAGTACGAGGAACATAAGGCTTTTGAGGTTTAAGTAAAGGACATTGGTTGTTTTGTTTGGTTGGTGAGTAATGTGAGTAGGAGCATAATTTCACGTGCAGAGTACAAGTACAATTTTTGGGCCATGGACTTGACTTTTGGAATCATGTTGACTAATTATATACTAGGAAACCTCCTTGCAGTGAGTGACATTTTTTCCTCAACAGTTCATCACCTTAATTAATTTATGATCTAAATAAGTTTTTCGTCCCTATAAATATAGCGAATTTTGATTTTAGTCCCTAAAAAATTAAACCAAATGTTTTCATCCTCATAAAAAAATTTGTTTTGTTTTTCGTCCTTAATGGCCACTTTATGTTCATATAAATGTCAAAATTATAATTCTTTTATGTTCAAATTGTATCCATATTATGTCTGTTTATTATATTTGACATTTATATATTTATATTATGTTCAAAAAATATCAAAAGCACGTCAAAATTATATCCATTAGGGACGAAAAACAAAATAATTTTTTTGTGAGGATGAAAACATTCAATTTAATTTTATAGGGACTAAAATTAAAATTCGCTATATCTATAGGGACAAAAAACTTATTTAATCCTTAATTTATTCTATTTTAGTGCAATTTTGAAAGCATTCTCAAAGGTGCTGTTGGAAGTAGGTGGCAATGGCAAGCAACCTCCTTTTTTTCTTCTTTTTGACCGAATAACAATTCATAAGGAATAGAACGTAGATTAATCTTTTCTTTTTCTTCTGAAAGAATAGATCAATCTCTTGAAAAAACGTAGATTCATTTTAGCGGTTAATCTTTTAAAGGTGAAATATGTTTTTGCTTTCTATAAATGTATCAAATTTCTGTTTTAATTCCTCTAAAATTTTCCTTCAATTTTTACTCCCTATCAAATTTTCAATCACTATTTTTTGTCCTTATTTTTAAGTAAATGTTTGTATTTTTTTTAATGAAATTGTGCAGAAATGTGTAGAATATTATAAAAAAAATCCCAAAAAAAATTAGAATTTTTTAAAAAACACAAGTTAAATATGAATTTTTAACCGTCAAAAATATAAAAATTCATGTTAAAAAATTCTAATTTGTTTTAGAGATTTTTGTAATATTATGAATTTTTCTGAAAATTTTTATTCAAAAATATGATTTTACATGAGTTTACTTTAAAGGATGGATCAAAAGTGAAGATTGAAAATTTTTTAGGGACTAAAAGTTGAAGAAATTTTTTAAAGGACTAAAACAAAAAGGTGACATATTTATTGGGAACAAAAATATATTTAACCCAAGTTTTAATATATATTTTTTATGCGCACTGATTAGAGATAAGCCAAGTCTCATTTTAATAACAAATGCTACATCTGGTTTAAAGGAAGAAAAGAATAACTCTCTATCTAGATATATAAGACATTTTTGAAAAATTATTTTTCCATTTTTTATATCATTACTCTTAGATACCTAATTGTGCTCCTTCAAAAAAAAAAAAAAACCTAATTGTGTTATATTTTCTTTTATTAAAATATCTTTATTTACTTTACATCTTTTTATTTTTTTTAACTAAAAAGTAAGCAATATAACTACGAAGAGTAAATTTGGAAAAAAAAATATCAATTATTAATAAATTATTATTAGTACCAATTTTTTAATTTTCCAAATAGCAATTATTAATAAATTAATATTAGTTTCTGTTAAAAAAAAATTAATATTAGTACCAACTTTTTTTGAAGGAATTAGTACCAAATTTTTAATTCTTGTTTTTTTAGAGGAAATTCTCGTTATTTATTAAATAAAGTCTTATATTTCGTACTAAGGAAGAGAGGGTTAATAAAAATGTATCTACTATTTAGTTCACTAATATCCACCAAAAACTCCTTATATTTTTTTTATAAATTCAGCAAAATATATTGACACTTCTCCTTCTGAGTATGCAAATTTCAGTGAATATTCCATCCTACCCATTGATAGAGATGTCCCATTTTTGTCTCATTTGATGGTGGAAAAAAAATACAGACCAAAGAAAAAATGTAACTAATGTGGTGGTGTCGATTTCAATTTCTGTATTTGTCTATTTTATTATGTCATTTTACTAATGCTCAAAAGAAAAGAGTATTTTGATCAGCAACATAGTGTTAGAAGAGTCGTAAATATGATCCTTTCCAAGACATTTAATTTTTGGAGTCTCTCATTGGAGATGTAGTTTAATCAATTTTAAAAAATAGATGTATGGTTGTTGACTCGAGGGTTAATCTCAACAGACTCAGATAACTTAAGTTGTGATGATACTATGAAACGTCTGTTCACAATCAACGATTTATAACATTTGTATGGTACGACTAATAAGTGAAGGGTAAGTGATGGTCTTGTTTGGTTGGTGAGTCCCTCTACATTTTGCCATCACGTTGACTAAGTATAGACTAGGAAACCTCCTTGTTGCATTTAGTAACTTTTTTTACTAACAGCTCATCCCCTCAATTTATTTATTCTGTTTTAGTACAATTTTGAATTCATTCTCAAAGAAGTTGTTGTTGTTGGAAGTAGGTGGCAATGGCAACCTCCTCCTAGGATGATCAAGGTGCAAAGCAACAAAACTATCAAGACTAGCTAGGAGAACATTCCTCAAACCAGTCAGAGTCTAAACAAACTAAAAAAATTTCTTTTTGAGATTGAGCTAAAATAATAAGGGAGCTTCTTTCTTCTCAAATGATTCAGACAAATAAAAATAATTTTTTTTAGAGGTTACAAACAGAAAAAAAATGTTTTGTCTGGATTCATTATAAATTTAAAGGGAGAAATAACATTGTTGTGTCGGAAAAGGTGTGATTTTTAAGAAATCATTGAAGAAATAGATTTTTTTTTTTTTTGACGGGGTAGAAATAGATTTTAAAAAAACGATGTTGAACACGTATGATATTCAAGGTCAATGTCAAGAATATAAAACACAACCAAACTTTTTTTTTTTAATAAACCAAATTATACCTTCATAAGTTAAAAACTAATGGGTTAAATATGTTTTTAGACCCTATAAATATATCAAATTTTTGTTTAAGTCTCTCTAAATTTTCCAACAACTTTTAATTTCTACAAAATTTTCAATCACTAATTTTGGTCTCTATTTTTAAGTCAGTTTGTATTTTTTAATGAAATTATGCAGAAATATGTAGAATATTGTAAAAATCACTCTAAAAAAAATTAGAAATTTTTATCAAAACATAAATTAAATATGAATTTTTAACCGCCAAAAATATAAAAATTCAAAAAATTCATTAAAAATTCATAAATTAAATATAAATTTTTCTGCAAAATTTTGTTCAAAAATATGTATTATACATGAGTTTACTTTAAAGGAGAGACCAAAAGTGGAGATGAAAAACTTATGGAGGCCTTAAAGTTGAAGAAATTTTTTAGTGAGATAAAACGAAAAATTGACATATTTATAAAGACCAAAAACATATTTAACCCAAGACTAATCTATCAATGTAAAGAAAATCAATTTATGGGAAACTTATTTACGTACACAATGGTTATGGATAATACAACTTCATTTAAACCGCAAATGTTACATCTAGAGGTGTGAAATGGGTTGGTCAGAACTAGTCTAGATTGACCTGACTACATAATGGGTCATTCCTGCCTAGTCCATTTATAATTGGCTACATATTTTAGAGTTCGGTCCGATCAGTATGGGTCATTTTTCATTTCAGTCCAACTCATTTATATTTCTTTTTTGATTTATTCACTATTTTTTTGTCTTTTTATATGTTAGTTTCTCATAATTATCTATTTGTTAAAATATGATTGAGAAATGTAAAAAAAACTACATTAACATTGAATATTAGTTAAATTCTAGATTGATTTAATTAAGTTTTTAGTCCCTATAAATATTCACAGTTTTGTTTTTAGTCCCTACAAAATAAAATCACAATTTTTAGTCCCTGTTACATTTTCCTTAAGCATTTTAGGGACCAAAAATGTTGATGAAATTTTTTGACAGAGACTAAAAATGCTGATTGAAAATTTTTATAGGGACTAAAAATGCTGATAAAAAATTTTATAGGGACTAAAAAGTGTGATTTTATTCTGTAAGGATTAAAAACAAAATTCTAAATATTTATAGGGACCATTTACTTAATTAACCCATTAATAATTTATAAATTTTAAGAAAATAATATCATTTATTAGTGTGATAAAGTTTGAAAAAAGAAACGAATTTTTTATGAGAAAAAGAAAAGAGAAGAAAGTAGCCGTTGGCATTAGGCTCTCTCTCTCTCTCTCTTAACACACACACACAGCTTCCAACGATTCTACTTCATCGTGCTCAAAAATCGTTGTTCTTCTCCTCTCTAACAAAATAAAGGAAAAAATGTTCACCGAAGGTTTAGATGAAACTGCACTCCAATGGATCAACAAGGTAAATTACAATTTAGTCACTTATTCTGATTCTATCCAATAAACTCAAACTTTCCTTTTTTTTAATGAAACAGGGATCACAGCAAGTACAAGTTGAAGAATGCACCACACGCTCTCCTCTAACTGATAAAAAATCACCACTTCCTAGATCGCCACTTTTTACTTCCAATAATAACCTCTCTCCTAAATCTCCATCTTTACCTCCTTTAAAATTCAACTCTTCTTTGCTTCCTCGTAGTAACCTCACATTCGGTTTCAACGATCATGATAGTGTCAGCGATAATGATGATGAAAGTGTTGCTTCATTGTCCTGTCCTGCTGCTCAAACCGACGAAGAAGATGAAAGAGTATTTGACAATTTGGATACTCCAATTGCACAGTGTTATGATGAGGAACAATTATTTGGATTTGGTAATGGAATTAAACCTGAAGCCCTAAAACAAAGTCGAATTTTGAGGAAGGGTTTGGTAAATGAGAATTTAACAATTCAAGTTCCGGATAGTGTCAATGCTAGGAGATTTACTGATGGAGAATTAGGTTTTAATAAATTTGTTCAGAAGAAAATGACTCCATGTGGAAGTGAAATTGGTACTGCTGGAAGAGGGGTACCGTTTCAAAATACGAGTAATTTGAATGATCCTGTTGATTTGGCTACTCCAAGTGCTCCTCCTTTCTTTATTGAGGGTGAAGGTGATGTTGTTTATTCAGAAGGATCGGTGGCGAATGAAGTCGATGAAGTGACTCAGCAGGATAGGTCTTGGCAGTCTAGAGATACTGTGAATTGTGATGATGGAGGAAGAAGTGAATGTTCAATTGAACAAAAGCCTCATACTGTTGCTGAAAGGTACTTTTATAGTACAATTCATTCCTTTTTTGTTGCTTTGTGTTACTTTCTATGAAGCACGGACACAAAATTGGATACTGACACATCAACACCAATAGTAATTTGAGCAAATGACATAATTCAATGTAATCATATGTGTGGCTGTCGTGTCGGGCACTAATGCGTGTCTGCACTGGGACACGCCTAATGCAAGAAGTGCGTGTGCTCCGTAGGTTACTTTCCTTTTTGGAATTCATTTTCTTACTGGTTGCCTTCTGATGTTGAAATTTACAGTCAGGAAACAACCTCTACACAGGGCATAGAAAGGCAGGCTCCTCCTCCACACTTACAATATCTCAACAACAGGTGCTTCAAGCATAAATTTTTTAACTTTCTACTGTATATAACAATTAGTACATAGCTGTTATTATTGTGTACTTTAACTTCATGCAATTTGATAGTATAACTTAGTATGAGATCAACTAATAAATAGTTTAATTTTCATGCACTTTTGGTGTAAAATGTTTTTCACTATCAGCACGTCACAACCAATCATATATGTGACTTTAAAATAAAATTCAAATAGAACACAATTATTAAAATAAGTTGCCACTCTTATAATGCAGGTTTTCAATTCAAATGTCACAAGTCTGAGATATGAATTCACATAGTAACTTTATTATAATATTTAATTCATATTATCATATTGAAAATCATACTGATATCCTCTCTTTTTTTTTATGGCATTTCATATCAGCAGTTGCAGTAGTCAAGATGCCTGGCAAACCCTCATCACTTATGATGCCTGCATTCGTCTATGCCTGCAAGCATGGGCAAGAGGCTGTACTGAGGCCCCGGAGTTCCTAAAAGATGAGTGTCTGGCTCTTCGAAGTGCCTTTGGGTAGGTTTCATTTGGTTTTACAAAAACACTTCTTTGGCTTCATTTATTGTCATCAATCATTTTTCTTATTTCTCTAATTTCATAGGTTACACGAGTTCTTGTTGCAACCTCGAGGTATAAAGCCAACTGAAGGAAGTACAAGGAATTCAGAACAAACAGTGCCTCTCAAGACAAAGAAGGTTGTGGGGAAAATAAGAGTGGAAGGTAACATTTCAAATTGTAAATATTATTATTTTTGTATATTTATGTACTAATGTAATTATAGTTGTGTTTGAAACCTTTGATCCTGTTTTGGACACATTACTTTATAATCACTAAATTTGAGATACCATATGAAACTTGCAGTGAAGAAACTTCGTATTATACAAAGAAGAAAACTGAAGGGCACATTTTCAAACCGAGGATCAATGTATAAGCAAGTTGGGATGGAGTACGTCAGGCATGTTTCATCCCTTGTGAAAAGTGGTATACAGTCTATGAAGGCAGCATCACTCTCAGTGACAGAAGAAGGTTAGTGCATATTTGAGGAAGGTTTCTGCAACTTTTTTTCGCTTTACCATTCATAGCTGATAAGTTGAGCTTTTAATTTTTTTAATAAGGGTTAATCTTGTTATTGCCTATATATGAATGAGTTAAAGGAATCTGTTTTATTCTTGCAGAGCCAATGCATTGTTTGATCCAACTCAAGAGTGCAACAGAAGAAAATGAATCAGAGTCATGTTCGGCAATTTTTCTTCGCCCTGGAAGTGGAGATTATCATGATTTGTAAGTTTCGTCTTCTACTTCTATCAGTATATGCTTTTACTACTTAATAGTAAAATTGCTTCTAGCTGACCTGCTGTTAGAAACATATAAGAATTACATCTTAGCATGATATAGACTATAGAGTCTTTAGACTATTGTAAGTTTCATCTTCTATTTCTATATTGTAAGTTTCATCTTCTATTTCTATCAGTATATGCTTTTACTACTTGATGGTAAAACTGCTTCTAGCTGACCTGTTGTTAGAAACATAAGAATTACATCTTAGCATGATATAGACTATAGAGTCTTTAGACTATTGTCGAAGAAAGGTTACACGAGGAACTGATGTTAACCTTCTTAACAGTTGAAAAGCAAATGCTACTCATTAAGTTCTGTTGTTTCTTACTTGTAGAAATATACTTAATGTTGCTAATAATCTTAGAGATCTTATAACTGGCATGTGATTTCAGTTTCCCATTGAGCCAAGGGGATGCTTTATTGGTAGAAGTTCAAGATTCTAAGAAGGCAGTCCATGGTGAAGCCAGGATTCCAATTTCTTACCTTAATGATAATCCTGTATGTGCTCTCTCTGCTGCCATTTTTGTTCACAGACATTCCTCTTCTTTCCCTTTACACCATCCAAATTTATGTAATAATCATCTGGAATTGAATGTGCAGAGTGACAGAATTCGGTGGTGGGAAATAAATCATGATGATAATGAATGTGTTGGCAAGATCCAGCTCTCAATTGGAAGTACAATGACAAGTGGTGACAACAATCGTATAAAGGTTATACTTATCTCAAAATTTACATTAGTTCAATAAATCTTGGTTTAACAAATAAATTTTTCTAGTTCATTAATGTAAGTAGATCATCTTCCAAGTTGACAACTGGACAAAGACAAAAAAAAAGTTACACGGTATCAAGGATTATAGATGGAATGTATCATTAAAATTGTTCCTTGAGAACTAGGCTTTGATTTCTTTACCCTATTTCTGAGGGTAAATATTGTTGATGGAGAGGAACATACATATCCACTACTTAAAATCAGGTTATCAGTTTAGGTATAAAATAAAGTTATTCCAGTTCGATCTGATAGAGAGGACTTGTTAGATTTATTTTCCTATGAGTAGTTTTACTTGGGTTACAGTCAATAACCACCAACATAATCCTTTCCTGCTTTTCATTCTGAGTTTGAGCATGGACTTATTATTTTCCCTGTTTTTGTATACTCTGCAGAGTGCTCCTGTTGTGGAAACTCAAGCCTATGATATATTGTTGGAGGGTGCGATGCGTGCACAGCGTTTCCACTCCCGAAACTTGCGGCTAAATGGGCCATGGAAATGGTTGTTAGAAGCATTTGCTGACTACTATGGAGTTTCCGATTCATATGCTAAATTGAGGTAGTTGAATATCATCTGGATTCCCCTAACAAGGCAAAAATAATAAGTTCTATGAACATTCTTCACACAGCATGAAATTGCTTTTCAATTTTGAACCTTCACTTACCTTGTGGTATTCTTGTAGATATCTATTACAGGTCATGAATGTAGCAACTCCAACCAAGGACTGCCTGGAGCTTGTGAAAGAGTTGCTTGATCCCCTAATGAAGGCCAGAAGTGAGAGAAGTCTGACTAGGCAAGAGGTAACTTCAAAAATCATATATTTCAGTTTACATAATTTTATAATGTTCATGTTTTATTTAATTTAACATGTTAAGACAATGAGATTAGCTTAGATTTTAAAGTACACAAGCTTAATATTTGTATTCATTAGTTAGGATATAAGGACTAGTTGGAGAACACTTGAAGAAGTTAAGTAGTTATATCTGATAAAAACAAATGGAGGTGCATTCTGCACATTGACGAATTCGTGGATAGGAATAACCCTTTGTAGATAAGGGGAAACCATTGGCGGAGAAATCTCTCTCCTATTCTTTCTCATTCATCCAATAAAATTATTCATTCTTTTCATTTGTTTCTATCAATTGACGCTCTTGATTTCTCAACAGTTTG
>Ga0315915_1004619_pt1 | contig 17294 bp, 10 predicted proteins | sample MpolbnodulesMG_FD_207738 | JGI IMG/M metagenome (GOLD analysis project Ga0315915, IMG submission 207738) | Medicago polymorpha root nodule microbial communities from Los Angeles, California, United States - branched nodules | ecosystem: Host-associated > Plants > Roots > Nodule | place: USA...
CATAATAAATCATATAATAAAATATAGCACACCAAAAATCAACACCAATCAACATGATTCATATTAAAATCATATAAAAGACTCTAAAATAAATCAAAATAAATAATAACAACTAGGGCGTTACACCTTTCACCAGGCCGGACCCGCTCGAATGTATTGGTAAGATAGTTGTTGCTCTGCTGTAAATGTGATGAATGATTCTTAAGCACAACTCCCGATAAGGTATGTTTTCCCTGAAAAAAAATGCAAAGAATAAATTATGTTTTTCTTTCGTTACTTGAGGACAAGCAACAATCTAAGTTTGGGGTTGTGATGACAGGTCATCTTATGTTATTCTTAGCATGTTTTTCAATTATTTTCAGTAGGATTTAGCAGCAAAAAGGAGGGGTATTACAACGATTGCCTATGATTTCGAGACTTTTGTAATGGTTTCTGTATTTGAGTCTTAAGTCTAAAGTTGTGACTAACTCTGAATCTAAGACTCTAAAGATTCAGATTTTGAAGAGACCATAACCTAAATACTCCCTGTCGGAACGATATCTTTTATTACTACATCAGTAAACCGTGCACTTGCGGATTTACCCCATCATTAGTCCACGTTAGGTGAACCACTAAATTTTTTTGTATGTTCTTCTTATCTTCCTTATACTTTTACTTACAGTAAACACAACACACACAAACACATTTACTTATTTAAACTGTTTATGCACTAACACTTCAGAACATTCTGATGTTAGTTTTTAATTTAATAATTCCAGGTTTCAACTTGAGAATCACTTTTAAGTTACAGGTTTAATTTGTAGATAGTTCAAACTCCTTTTTCTTGTGACTATTATATCAACTTCAATTGGCATCAGAGCCCGGTTCTAAGGGTTCGAACACTTAAACAAGTGTTAGAGAAAAGATTCAGGAAGTATGTCTAAAGTCAAATGTAACAACCCATTTTAGCTAGAATTATTTTAATTATTTATAATATGTATTTATGTGTTTTTATGTGCTTAATTGTCATTGTGTGTATTTAATTTGGGATTAGTCGTTTTGAGGTTAAGGGTAATTCAGTCATTTATTAAGCAAGGATATTTTACGTTTTTAGCTAGAATTATTTTAATTATTTATAATATGTATTAATATGTGTTTTTATGTGCATAATTGTCTTTGTGTGTATTTAATTTGAGATTAGTGAATTTTTTTGCCTAGAATGGTATTTTAGTCATTTTGAGGTTAAGGGTAATTCAGTCATTTATTATGTAAGGATATTTTAATAACCTTAGAATTGAGATTATTTAAGTAATTAGAGGTGAATAGTTATTTTTACTAAGTTAGAGGTAACTAGCGGAGTAGCGGTAATTATTTAAGATGGTAATAATTAGACGTTTTCCCAAGTTAAGTGAGTAGAAACATTTTTTAAATTAGATGGTGAGTGTGTTAGGTCCAATATGACGGGATTTAACCTAACCCAATTAAGAGGTGACTATATAAGCTAAACATGAATAGAAACTAGGTTAAACCATTCACTATTTTCATTTCACAAACTTAGAGAGGTAGAGTGAGAAAGAAGAAAATAATAGAGAAAGAAGAGGAAAGAGCTTGGAGAAGGAGAGAAGCTTGATCTAGATGGGGAGATTGAAGCCTAAGATAGAAGGAATTGAAGTTAGAGGTAAGGGGATAGATCATTTCCATCGAATAAGGTAGAATTCTCAATTTTCACTTTTAGACCATAAACACTTTTGTGTGAATTTGATTTTTATGATTTTGAATGATGATTTTTGTGCTCATGATTATGTGATAAGTTTGAATATGTGAAAATTGTTAGAATCATGTTTTGGGTGCTGAAATTTCATGGTTTAATCATATGGAAATGTTAACTTTGAAGTTTTGGTTTAAAATGATGAAAAATGATGTTGTTGTTATTGATTATTGATGAATTCATGAATTTATGCTTGGAATGTTGTTGGGTTATGTTGTTGATGCTAATTCATGCTTTGGGTATCAATATATGTGTTGTTGTGATTAAGTTGTTGTTTGATATGTTTTTGTGAAAAAGGGTCACAAATGGAAAAGTTTGATTTTGGTGAATTAGAGTGAAATGGTAATGTTGTTCTGATGAATTAACATGAATGGATTTTCTGTTTTGAATCATAATTTTTGGGTGTGGGGTTGTTTGCGAGAAAATTGAGGTTTGATTGAAAAAGTCGATTTAAGCGTGTTTGGAAAATAAGTGATTTTGAGAGAAATTGGGGTAAGTTGTTTTGGGATAGAAAAACATGATTTTTCTGTAGAATGCGATAGGTTTAAGTGATTGGAACGTGTAGGAGAAAACATAATCGAAATCGGATCAATGATTGGAATGTTACGCGCAAAATGGCGAAAATGCAAAAATCGGAAAATCTGTGATGTCAGACGAGCACGACCGTGCATGTGAGGCACACAAACTGTGCGAACTATTCACACTTGGTTAGCACGACCGTGCGTGATGGCCGCACGACTGTGCGCAGTTGTCAGGCGTTCGAAAACCATATTTTTTCGTGTTTTTGAGATCTTTTAAGTATCCTTATGAGTTCCAAACACTTAACCCGATTGTTGTTGTGGCAGCAGTTGCGGAGCCGGCGAGATGTGTGTGGATCGATGAGAGAAATAGATTTTTCAGCGGCGACAATCTGTGTTCATAATGGTGAGAAAGATCATATGAGTATTCAGGGTTGTGAGAATGACTTAAATGAAGTCGCATTTGTGTTAGATAAATATAAATGAAAGCAATCGTAAATCACAAAAATCCTCAGTGATGTAGTGGTAACAGTTGTGAGCTGTCAGTATTTGGTACTCGGTTCAATCCAACCCTTGATCACCAATCCTGAATGACAAGTGGACGTGAGTTAACATATTTTTTTAAAAAGTTATCAGAATAGACTAACTTGACTCACAAAATAGATATAAAGGATCAAAATAAGAGAATTAGTAGGTATGATACTAAAATGAAACACATAAATTAATTAAAAGATAAAAAGTTCAATTTAGCAAAAAAAAAAAGAGATTTGTATACTAAAATTATTATTTAAGTATGAGTGATATTTTTTTTATGGGAAATGTTAACCTGTGTCTTTAAGACACAAATTTAAAAGTTAAATGTAGAAATAATGTATTGGAATGCGTACATTAAATTTAATTTTAAATGTTTTAATGAATTCAATGCACAAAGTTTAAAGGAATATTTTTTTCTTTGGATTTCTTACGTGTGCCCTAAGGGTAAGGACACAAGTTAACACTACTATTTTTTTGTAGATAGATAAAATAACAAATAACCATTAAACTTTGACATTTTCTAATTTATTGTTGGAATCCCAATCACAATTTCTAATTTATTCATTTATGAAACATATATAATTAAAAAAATAATTTCTTTATAATTAAGACGAAAGCTAATAACAACTTTGACATTTTTACAGTGAAGAAAAATCCCCTCCATTAAAAGAAAAGAAAAAAATACGGGATCTGTCTAGAATCTTGGGTAGAGTTGTCAACACACGGCGAAGTGGGATAGTATCCGTTGATTATACATCGCACGGCTGAGAGTGATGCAAATTGCAGATGAAAGTCGGCGTCATCATAATCTTCTTCTTACAAGATCAACTTGGTTGTAAGAGTCCAACTTTCTTCTTCTTCGTTGCAGAGATCGGAAAACGCGCTTAAGCTGCTTTTGTCGTTTGCTGAGCTAGGGTTCGATTTGTAGTACTCAATTTGAACTAGCTGCAGTACAGGGTAATTAATTTACACTATTATTATTATTATTATTATTAAATTTATGTTTTCAGTTCCATTAATTTTTAGCAGTTTTAATTTAATTTAATGAGCAGGGAGGGATGGAAAACAATAGGGTTGGTGGAGGTTATTTCGGTAATCCAGTTGGTGAATCTGAGGGGTCATCGGGACAAATAGACACTGAAATTACTGTTTCCGAAGACTCCACTGGCCCTTCAAAAAAGTCTATCAGTTTGAATTCAATTCGCCACCACCACCGCCACCGCCGCGGTGCGTTTGGTGCTCCTATACAACTTCTTCCATTGTCAAAATTATCACCTATCGAAAGACGAGGTCTGAAGCAACGGTTGAGATCCGAGATTGATCAGGTTCGTCAACTTCAGAAGAGAATTGAACTGCAGAGATCCAATGGTGTTACATTGTCATCCTCTAGTGATATTCTAAGTTGTAGCGGTGGAGGAGGAGGAGGAGGAGGAGGAAATAATGGAAATCCAGTGGGAGACTCTAGGAAAAAATCCGTGTCTAGTTCTTTACCTGGTAGTAAATCCAAACTTTCTGGGAAGATTAATAAGGCTCGCGGATGGAATCGGGGCACTTCTGGTAAGTTTGAGGCTCCGGTACAGATGCGTTCGCCTACCATGGCAAATTCTTTGTTGATGAAAGATTGTGAGTCACTTTTGACACGGTTGATGACTCACCAGTATGGTTGGGTTTTCAACACCCCTGTGGATGTAGTCAAGTTGAACCTTCCTGATTATTTCACTATCATTAAGGAACCTATGGATTTGGGAACAATAAAAAGCAAGATTGATACCGGAGCATACTCTGACCCATTGGAATTTGCTGGTGACGTGAGGCTTACGTTTTCGAATGCAATGACCTATAATCCACCGGGGAATGATGTATATATCATGGCCGATACCCTCCGTAAATTTTTTGAAGTGAGATGGAAAACAATAGAGAAGAAACTGCCCAGAAGTGATGCTTTGCCGTTACCTACAAAGCCAAACCCTCGTCAAGATGTGAAAACTACTAGACCAAAGCCTCCTTCCAAAAAGAGGAAAATTGTCTCACTTCCCCCTCAACCTCAAGTTATCACACCTGCTATGCCGGGTATGTCGGATCAAGATAAGCATAATCTAGGTCGACAATTGGAATCTTTGCTCGGGGAAATACCTGTTCATATTATTGATTTCTTGAAAGAGCATAGTTCAAATGGAAGAGAATGTGGAGAGGACGAGATTGAGATTGATATTGATGTTCTCAATGATGATACATTGTTCACATTACGAAAGCTTTTGGATGACTTTTTGCAAGAGAAGCAAAAGAACCAAGAAAATGTTGAAGAGTGTGAAATAGAGGTGCCTCCCTGCTACCTTTATGTTTCATAAGTTATTATCATATTTGATCTTGTTGCACTGATCCACCCTGCCGTACTGAATTTTTTTTCTTAAAATACTTTTCTTTTTACTTCTCATATTCTATATTTTCGGTTGCAGGTGTTGAATGATTCTGGACCTAGCAATTCCTCATTGCAACCATTTAAAGGTATTCTTGCGAATTTGTGTTTCTGTGCATGTGTGGAAGCACTTTCAATTGTTTTACTTTTCGAAAACCGTTCTACTTATAGGTAATGATCTGGCTGATGAAGAGGTGGACATAGGTGGGAATGAGCCCCCTGTTTCAAGCTATCCTCATGGGAAGGCTGAAAAGGACATTGTTGGAAATGAACCCCCTGTTTCAAGCGATCCTAATGTGAAGGTCGAAAACGACATTTGTGTAAATGATCCTCCTGTTTCAAGCGATCCTTATGTGAAGGTCGAAAACGACATTTGTGTAAATGATCCTCCTGTTTCAAGCGATCCGGATGTGAAGGTTGAAATAGACGCTGGTGGAAGTGTGCCCCCTGTTTTAAACATTCTTGATGTCAAGGTTGAAAAGGATGCAACTTGCAGAATGAACAATTGTCCGATACCAGACCACTCCAAAGGTACTTCTTGTATTCTATAACTGAGGTCCGTGGTTATCCATGTCTGAAGATTTCATCATAGGACATATTTTGGTTATGATTTAGGAAATTATCTTATTTTTTAACTCAATTTCCCCCGTAATAGTGTTCTAGAAACTCAGCAAAGTAGAGGGAAACTTCAATTAGAAAAATACTTTTGCATTAACATTTTGAGTGAATACACAATGTTACAAGAATTTATAGAACCATAAAAGCTGATAGCGGTTATGAAAGCTGTAACTGCACTAAGCTAAACTAGCGAGCATCAACAATGGTAGTAAAACTAAATACTCCTTAAATGGGTCTCACGTGTACATAACACTTATTTACTACTTTTTAATGAAAGTACTGTTACGGACCCCATGACTCCAATGTTAGTAAACTAAAAAGAGTCCTTAAGTAGGTCTCATTAACATGTACTTTAATGTGTGAATTTAGAAAATAAATGAAGAGTAGTTGAAGAGAGCATAATCACATGAATTTAAGATGGTGGAACCAACATTTATCTATTTTCTTTCCTATTTTAATCATGAGGTCTGTTAGTTGCTGAAGAGAGAGAGTCCTTATATAGGTGATGGTAACTAATAGGTACCCATTTTTTTCTTCCTCCAATGGGGGTCCTTAATAGGATGGAGTCCCTGTAAGGTAAAGGACTCCCCATTGGAGATGCTCTAACAAACTGTGCCAGCTGAGCACAGCTTATTATAGATGAGTTCTGCGAGACATGCAGAGGGAAGAGTATTACATTTTCCTATCACCCATAGATCTGGCTTTAAATTTATCGTGCTGGTTTTATATCCTTTTATTTTTTCCACTCTTTTCTTTAACATTTTTTAAGATGGGTGTTTTAGAGAAAGAAAAGTATTTGAATCATGCGTAAAATTATTATTATTTTCATTTTCATGCTAACCCAGAATCACTTGATCAACAATCTGTTTATATCTTTAATATACAAAGTTTATTAAATTTGGCTTGCACGATCAATACGACAGATACATTATTGGACAACCAATGTAGATTTATTTATTCTCGAATGTAGCACTGTATCAGTTAATTAAATTAATGCTTCCTTGGTTTAGGATTAGAGTTGGGTAGTAAAGTGGGCTTCTGTTCTTATAGGGGAGGATTACAATGAGTACTACCATTAAATGCATTATTTTAAGACATGTTGATTTCAGTGATGTTTCTTTATTTGCTAGTGTAGTGTGACATGAATATGCATAATTTCTGTTTAGTTCGAAAGAGATGCAAATCCTACTAAGACATTAATAAATAGGAAACTAGCTAGTAAGTAGAAACCGAGCCCCTAAACAAAATTATTACTCCCATTAATCACACAAGTAATTGATTTACTCAATAACTAAGTGCTGCTCATTAACCACTCTCCATTAATCATTTCCGTGGCTATTGAGCATAAATTGGAACTACTTTACTAACAGAGTTGAAATTCAACATAAATCAAAAGAAAATGTTTCTAATCACTAAAAACAGACACATTTTAATCTAGTTAAAATAGCCATCCAACAATTTCTTTTCACCCTTAAACACCACTCAACTAGATAAAGCCTTAGAAGTGTTTGGGCGGTGAGGAACAAACACGAGAATAAAATAAGCGCAGCGGAGATGAGGATGTTGCGTTGGATGTGTGGTAAGACTAGATGGTATAGTGTTAAAAATGACAATGTTAGAGAGTTGGGGTAGCACCTATAGTAGAAAAGATGGTGGAAAATAGGCTTAGGTGGTTTGGGCATGTAGAGAGAAGACCTTCAGATTCTCTAGTAAGGAGAGTAGACTAGATGGAGGATAGTCAGATCACTAGAGGTAGAGGAGGTCCTACCAAAACTATAAGGGAAAGTGGAAACTATTAGGAAAGATTTAGAAATTAATGTTGGTTGGTTGCCAAATGATGGAAGTGTTTTATTTACTTACAACCAACTCTTCCTTGCAGTTTGTATACCATTTTTTCCCCTTTTAGATTTATGTTGCCGCATTACACTTATTGTATCAGTAGTTTCTTTTGGGTAGCAAGCATATGCTGTTACATTGTTGTTTGAGGTCCAAAGTATCTCCTGGGAGTTAATTGCTTTTATTTTCACTTTTGATGTTTAACATGATAGGTTTTCATGATAATGTTAATTAGTGACTATCCAATCTGTGCATTGCAGATCCGGACTGTAGTAGTTCTTCTGATAGTGAAACTGATGATGTTAAAGCAAGTCCAGTAAATGGAGCAAAGGCACGGTTTTATTTATTCACTGAACATTGCTATTTTCTTATATCATGATTTTATATTATAAGAATATGATTCTTTAATTGCTGGTGCTGTTATGGTTCGTGCTATACAAAACTTTGCCACATTATATAATTGTTCATTTGGGTTATTATTCAGGTACCAGAAATTATGGGCTCCGAAGCTCAGTTAGATGAGAAGATCAGGGCTGCTGATACTCTTGAAAGAAATCGTGAGTAAAGGATCTTTGTTTGTCATTTTTAGCTACATAAAGGTTTTCCTGTATGATCTTCAGTTTGACAAATGTTGGAACCTAACACGAGTCCCACATCGGAATGCATGAGGGAAAGAAAAGTGTATATGCCTAAGGCTGTTGGTATGTTGTCCAAATGTCATGACATTTTGAATTAACACACTTACAGTTGAACTAAATAATAAGTTGGCTTTGACTGTTGCAAAAACTGGACTTGCTCACTAAATATCAAATGGTATCAGAGCCAGGTCCGTTTGTTCAAATAAATAACTAAAACTTGCACTGGGTTTTGAGACTCAACAGCAAAAAAGGAACAGAGGGTACGGTTAGTCACACGACCGAAGCCCGTTGAGGACAAGCCCAGAAGAAAAAGAGAGAGAGACTACTATGCAAGTCACAAACGGGTCAAAAGAAGGAGACCCGTTTGGACTTGAAGGAGGGTGTTGTAAACTACGCAAGAGTCCCACATCAAAAAGCATAGGGGAAAGAAAACTATATATATATATATATATAAATAAGGGTGCAGGTATGTTGTCGAAGTGTCATGAAAGTTTGGATCAGCCCACTCATTGTTGAAATTAACAATAAACGGGTTTTGACTTTTACACAAAATGGACTTCTAAATCTCAACCAAGATAATTCAACTAAAACTCGAGTCTTCTTTCCCATTGTTTGTTCATGTTTGTGTGGTAACTTCTATGGTTTGTGCTATTTTTTTATATCATATGAGTGCTTGTATTGCATTTGTTGAACTGACGATTTTGAAGATCCATTTTGACTCATTAAGACAGCAAAAATGTAGAAATTTGTTGCTGTAATTCGCATTGATATTATAGAAGTTTATTTGAAATATTTTAGTTTATCTTTAGGCTAATGTTAGCTTTTTTTGTTATTAAATTTAAGCCTGCATGACATGAATTAGCATATGGTAAGCATTTATGAAAAAAGAGGTTAGTTAAGCTGTCTACTAAACATCATTTAGTGTGAATAAATGCTTGGGTGTTACTGCTATACTGTTCATATAATTTGTGGGAAATAATGCTGAATTTTTGGATGTTAAACCTAATGGTATTTGTTTGCAATGGGCCTGAGATTTTCGTTGAATAAGAATATTTTCTCTCGTGTTCGTTTATTTTCTCTTTTCGATGAATCACTGGTAGGATTTATGTGGATTCAATGGTGTGAGTAGCTGTAAAATTGCCATGACCTTACTCTCTCAAAGTTTAAGGTGTTCCACGAGTTCTTTTCCATTTGCATTGTCAAACTTCAATGTAGCTAAACAGTATTTCTAGGAAGTATTTTCTAGGAAGGATTTATGTGGAAAGAAAATGTTTTAGTTTTTTAATCTTCTGATATAGTAATAGTATCTATGAGCTTTACTTTCATATATAAATGATTTAATGTGGAACCATCTATGATTCCATTTTCAAAATTTGGATTATGGACACGTTACTGATATTATTAATCTTGCAAAAAACTAGCATATCTATGCTTATTGCTTGTTAGCCTTGGATTCGTGTAGCTGTGCCTTTATCATCATGATTAAATTTCTGGCTGTTGCTATACTTCCATAGGTTCTTACCCTTTTCTTTATTTCTTACAGAATCTGTCAGTGGCTTAGACCGGGTTGAAGATAATTCTCAGGATAAACGAAATTCTTTTGACTCTGATTGCCAGCAAGACGGTATGTGTGTGTCCACCGTTTAAAGTTTTATTGGTATGTTAGATGGCTACAAACAGATTGTCTCATAAATGTTATAGGGGACAGTGGTCCAAGTGAGAGGCAGGTCTCCCCTGATAAACGTTATCGAGTCGCTATATTGAAGAATCGATTTGTTGATACTATCCTGAAAGCTCGAGAAAAGACACTCGCACAAGTAAGTCACATCTCATATTTGAGATATGTGGAACTTACTCTGCTTGTATTATCCTTCTGATCGTTTTTGAATTTGAATATGATTTGCTTCAATATAATTTGGCTGAGGACAGGGAGAAAATGGAGATCCTGAGAAATTGCGCTTGGAAAGGGAGAAACTGGAGATGGAGCAAAGGAAAGGTGAGTCAGCTCTCATACTTGTGTGCTATTATGGAGAATGACAAGTCCATGCCAACTGTTCAACTTAAGTGCCAACTAATCTATATTGTTGCTCCAACACTTTTTCAACAGAAAAGGCAAGGCTACAAGCAGAAGCAAAGGCTGCTGAAGATGCTCGAAAGCAGGCAGACGCAGAAGCTGCTGCAGAAGCCGCTGCAGAAGCCAGACGAAAGAGAGAGCTAGAGAGAGAAGCTGCACGACAAGCATTGACACAGGTAAATGAGTTAGTGTCGATCTTCCTGAAATACGTGTGTTTGCTTGTTTGTTCTGGATTTTATTGGAGCATATACTGGAATCTGTGCAGATGGAAAAGACTGTTGAAATGAATGAGAATTCCCGTTTTCTGGAAGATTTGGAAAGGCTTAGAGCTGTACCTGCCGAGCAATTACCAATTTCTGTAGATGAGACAAGTCCTGATCACTCTGAGGATGGCTTGGGTAGTTTCAAGTTTGGTAATAGTAATCCCTTGGAACAATTAGGGTTATATATGAAAGTTGACGATGAAGATGAGGAGGGAGAGCCACATTCAGTTCCAAATCCTGTAAATGATGTAGAAGAGGGAGAGATTGATTAAGTTATGCACATTTTGGATCATGAAAAGGAGCAAAGTATAGTTATCTCCACGCTGCGAAAATATCCCAGTCTATTACTTCCTGTGATCCATTAATCCATTGTAAATGGGACAAAGGGTGGCGTTCAGTTTTCGGCTGTCTTGTAATTTGGGGAACAGTTCTTGGCCGTTTTCAATTTGTAGTGGTATGATTTTCACGTCCCTTCATAGTTAAGTTGTACAAAAGATAGGTGGTGTTGTCACTAAAGATGTATCTTTGTGATTACCAAGTGTTGTATTTGTGTTATTATCAGGACACTGGACATTGTAGTGTATATTATACTTCAAAACAGTTAATAAGTAATCTTCATTTGCTATTTAGTTTCATTTTCATCTTGAGTCGCTCTAAAACTATTCTAATTTTTAGTTCAACTGGAACACAAATGCATAAACGAGTTAACATGGGAAATAAAACCAATCTGCAAAGTGTTATTTCATGTGAAGCACGCAACCCAAAACACACAATATCAATTGTGTAGGGTCGTTATTAGCAACATTTCATATGAAAATAATTGCTCTTTAAGTACATTTAAATGCTCACAAGCACCTTGAAAATAAAAAATATGGCTATTACTTTTCTTATCCTATGACATTCTCTCACGCTCTATTTTTTCCTAAAATGTCCCTCGGATTTTAGAATCCAAAAATCAGTTCGGAATATAAAATCCGAAACATTTTGATATATAAAAGCAAGACTAGTGACTTCCTCCATTTTACAGTTTTACTTTTACAGTTTCACTTTCTCTGATTCCCTTATCCCAAAATCCAAAACTCGCAAATTGGTCAAATCATGAAGTTTTTTTTGCTCAAAACTGTAAAATACTTTCATGTCTTTGGCAGTAAATGCTACATCTTGGCAGATTGTGAACAAAGAAGAAAGATGGATCCAAAAAGTGATGAAGAAATATTTCTTGGTTACTCCACTAACATTGTTGTTAATGATTCTTTAGTTGAAAATGATGCGGATGTCGAAGACGATGTTGGAACATCCTCTCAGCAATCTGATGCTCCAGAAGATGTCCCAGACATTGAGTCCAATATTGAGTCAGATTCTAGTGAGGTGCAAATCAATAAAGGTACATCTATTAGAATTCAAAAGGATCCTCCTAAGGACCTTATCCTACGGAATCTGAATGAAGGGATTACCACCAGATCCAAAGATGTAATTTCCAACTCTTGTTTTATTTCTAAGTTTTAATCTAAGAATGTGAAAGAGGCCTTAACTGATAAGTTCTGGATAAATGTTATGCAAGAGGAACTTGGTCAATACAAGAGAAATGTAGTTTGGAAATTGGTTCCTATACCGGAACGGTTGAATGTCATTGATGCTAATTGGATCTATAAGAACAAGTCTAATGAAAGTTGCATTGTAACTATGGACAAGGTTCGCTTGGTGGCTCAAGGATCCAACGAAGGTGGAATTGACAAGACCTTGCATGTGAATAATGTTGATGGAGGAAAGATCATGGTAACTCTAATTTCTGTTGATGACGATGTTTATGGAGGAATGTCAAACTCGATGTTGGAACATTTTGTCCGACAAGTGCAGTCTGAATTTGAAATGAATCTTGTTGGTGAATTGACATATTTTCCTGGTCTGCAAGTAGAGCAAATGGAAGATACAATCCTTATCTCTGAAAGCAAGTATCATGTGAACATTATGTAGAAGGTGTATCTTGAAAATGCAAGTCATAAAAGAACTCCATTGCAACACATGTTGAGTTAACTAAAGATAATAATGGTGTTTATGTTGATCAAGGTTTATCCAGGAGCATGATTGGTAGTTTACTATATCTTATAATAAGCAAACCTGATGTTACATTTGTTGTAGGAGCTTGTGCTAGATATCAAGCTAAACCCAAAGGTAGTCATCTCACTCAAGTGAAGAGAATTATGAACAAGAAGCAAAATTATGTGTCTTTGTCTACTGCAGAAGATGAGTACATGGTTGCAGGCAGTAGTTACATTCAGTTGCTATGCATGAAACAAGTGTTGAAGGAGTACAATGTCGAGCAAGATGTCATGATTTGATTCAAATTTAATCCTATAATAATTTCATTCAGTAAGTTAAGTTTTAATTTTAATTTTTTTAAAATATGATTTTATTCATTCGAAATACATTCTTGATTAATATTACAACTTATACAATTACATAAGTAGGGTTTATTTATTTTATATTTTAGATAGATGTTAATAGTTCATTTAATAAATCATGGGTTATAATATGAATAATTTTTTTTATTATTTCTGAAATATGAATCTTTAATGAATATTATACCTTTTTTTTAAACTCGATATTGGTTTAAAGATCGACTAATTCGAGATGTTCAATTCTAATGATTATTGTACATGCTAGCTGAAAAACGGGCACTCACATGTCCGTCCTTCTGCTCTTTTTATTGCGCTAACGCATGTAGATTATCAACAATATTTTATAGAAATTTTTCATGTAAGTTATAAACGATATTTTATATAATTTTTTTTATATAAATTAAAATTATAAATATAAATATTTGTGACATTTAAATGTAACAAACTCAACAAACTCGATTTATCTTTTTCAATTTCATTGACAACAATAATACAACAAATATAATAAAAATTATTATCTTTTTTTAATAACACCAACAATATATTATTAGATGATAATTTGTTTAAGAGTATAATTGGAAAAACAAAAAAAACCAGCCCAAAATCTCATATTCTCTTTATATATAGTACAAAAGTATAGATATAACTGCATATAACTTAAACAATAATAGTGTCCCCGCGAGCTTAACTCACTTGGTAAGGGATAATGCATATATATGTAGGGGCCGGAGTTCGAACCCTCAGACACCCCACTTATTCACCTTTAAGGTGAATTTCTCTAGCCGCTAGGCTACTTGACAAAAAAAAAAAACTTGAACAATAATAGTACATATGTAAACCGTCCAAATAGTACAACAAATTTATGCTATATACAAAGAAAATAATAATAGGACATATGTAAACCGCCCAAATAGTACAATAAATCTATGTTATATATAAAGAAAATACAAGGTTTTAGGATGATTTTTTTAGCTTCTAATTATACCCTTAAACAAATTTGACTATAAGAATGAAGAATACTGTTTAGTTGGTGTCATTAAAAATAAGAAATAATATATTTTTTATATCGTTGGTATAAATGAAAAAATAAGTATATTTTGCTACCATAAAAAATGCGAAATAAAAAGAACAAGCAGACGAGTACTACTAATTTTGATTGGGCCGGATGAGTAATATTTTAGTGAAAGGGAGTTGCATTGTGAGAACTACTCTTTATCCAAACGTTTTTCTCATTCCCAAATGAAATGTCCATATTGCCCCTGTGTGAGTTAACCCACGCTGCGTGAGTTAACTCACGCTAAGTACTATTTTCGATCAAAACCCAGCAGGCAACCACACAGCTCCATTTTTTCTTTCCCTCCACCTCCAAAAACCCAAAAAGTGCGAATTTTTGGGTCAAAATCTTCGTTCCAAATCATTGCAAATCGTTAGGAAGCAAGTTTCTACGTTCATCAAGCATCAAAGAACATGTAATGTACCGTCAAAACTCATCCTTTTTTCCTGGTTTTTCTGCAACTTACGTCATTTTTTTTCCAATAGGTGATAGGGCTGAGCGTGAGTTAACTCACGCTAGTTGTAAGTGTTGCGTGAGTTAACTTATGCAGGAAGATAACACTAGTGTGAGTTAACTCACGCTACTTTGTTGCCCAGATTTTGAATTTTTGCGCCACTTTTTTCACATGCTTTGCTTGCGGCACAAGTTATTTATTTATTTTTTCGTTGTTATTTTTTTATTGAGTAGACATTGAGTGACATGGTTGAAAGTGTGGCGGAGGATGTCGTTGAACCGAAATCGGGAAAAAACAAAGCTTCCGGCGTAGCATCCGAGAAAAGTGGCCACCAAGGGAGCACCTAAAAGGGTGAAGTCTACACCGAAAACGAGGTCCATGGGTCGAATCCCCTCTAGGTGGGAGACTATTGATTCTCAAAATCTCGATAGTCAATGCTCACATGGCAAGAGTAATGTTCCAAAGAGTAAAGGTTCACGTATTGGCACTTGCTCCCGCTCACAAGCTTCGACTCCTACTTCAAAACCAAAACCTTATTTGCAAATACCATACATTTCACAAATTCCAAATCTCTTAGACCTTACATTGAAGACATTGTGAATGTTAGAGGGGATGGTAATTGTGCTTTCCGGGTCATAGCTAGGCACATGGGATTGAATGGGAAGACCATGTTTTGGTTCGTCATGCACTTATTAATGAGTTGAAAAATCACAAGAGACTTGCCGACATATGCTACCGAGAGGCGTTATAAACTTATCTTGGATGGTTTACACCCTCCACCAAGTAAAAGTGGTATTGCGCCGGTAGAGAAGTGGTTGACCACTTCGGATATGGGTCACATTATTGCTACTTGCTACAATAGAGCAGTTGTTCTATTGACTTTGCCCGAAATGGTTGGTTCATGTGAGACATATTTTCCAATTCGGAGTGCTCCACCACTTAAGCCACATTCCAACATAATGTGCCTTTGCTTAATTCCGGACCACATTCTTCATGTGAAGTTGAAAGAAGATTGTTCGCTACCAACTCCTTGTAAGGAGTGGATGACTCACAAGATTGGTGAGGCGGAGAAATGACATTTTGAGTTTATGGATAGACAAGCCGCCTTCGATGATCTCATGTCTAAGGAGCCGAAGCCGCCAAAGAAACCAACAAATGAGCACAATCCTATTACTTGTGACACTCCAACTCCGGAAAAACCAAAACAAGATTTCAAAGTCATGGATGAAGACGAAGATTATGCACTATCACTAGTCTAGTTAGATAAGTTATGACACTTTTGGGTCAGTCTGTATTCGTCCTATTTTTTGGTGGTATTACACCCCAACATATTTTTTGGTGGTCGATTGTGTAATTTGAATATTTATGGCCAATATGTAACTAATATTATACATTATATAAATATATGAAATGAATTATTTTTTTGGTGGCCGGTTATGTCACACCAATTATTGCTCGCATTACTTTGTCACTAATTATTCAACCATTTATTTTATCTCATGTTGGAACAAAATACGTTTTACAAACATTACCCTTAGAGTGAGGGAGATTGTTGAAACAAATAATGTTTAACAATAAGTTACCCTTAGAGTTTTGATGATAACAAGGTATTAAAAATTGTCAATTGGATATGCTAATATTTGTTCAAGTGTACAGGACCATAGACAATATTTGATATATTTATAAGGTTCTGGAAGAACAAAAGAGAGCAAAAGAATCAACAAAAAGGAAGCTTGAAGCTCCTGAAGAAAAGTGCTCCTGAAGTACAAAACGCTCCCGAAGTGATGACGTCATCAGAAGCACCTCATCAGAAGCAAGATCGCCAGAAGCTGAAGTTCATCAGGAGCTGAAGAACTTAAAGCGTCAAAAGCTGGAATTTGATTTAATCATGCCTAAGAGTTGCAAAAGACGGAAAGAGTGTAACAACGGCCCTTGAGATGAAATTTGAAAGCATTGGATGCTTATTATATCAAGAGCGTTGACAAAGGACAATTGTACGAACTGTACAACCACCTTCTCCACTACTCTGGTCGTGCTCTGCAACAAGACAAGGATAACAACTCTGCCTACAAAAATGTTCCTTCATACAAGGAATTGATTTGAAATTGATCCTTCATAGGACAATAACCATATCAGGCAAAAGATCATTGGTGATTATCAACAAGCTTCAAACGACTCTTTTTGTGTGCTTTCAAGTTTCCAACGTATCTTTTCACACCTCTATATAAAGGAGTGAAGACCTACCAGTTGGATAACAATACAAGAATACACAACGAATACAGACGCACAAAGTTAGACTCTCAACAATTCAAAGTTCATACTCTATTATCGTTCTGCATTTATAGTTACTTAGAATTTCTTAGCAAAGCTCATATTTTGGAAATTCTATAGTATTAAAAGTCTTAAGAGTCTGTTTTTGATTTGTATTGTGAACACCACTGATTGCATATCAAGTGTTCAAACTCAAACAAATTTCTTTGTAATTTTGTTTGATTGTAAGTCTCTTGCTTGTGTGCTTGAGCATTAGAAGTCTCTTGTAGTTGTACTTGAACATAGAAAGTCTCTTGCTTGTGTGCTTGAGCATATGAAATCTCTTGCTTGTGTGCTTGAGTATTTGTAATTTGAGATTACATTTTAGTGAGCTCTCCTTGAAAGTGCAAGGGGGACATGACTACTTCCGGTTTGTGGAAGGAACCTGTATAATTGCTCCGTGTCTTTCTTCTCTCTCTTACTCTATTTTTAT
>Ga0315915_1004622_pt1 | contig 17291 bp, 9 predicted proteins | sample MpolbnodulesMG_FD_207738 | JGI IMG/M metagenome (GOLD analysis project Ga0315915, IMG submission 207738) | Medicago polymorpha root nodule microbial communities from Los Angeles, California, United States - branched nodules | ecosystem: Host-associated > Plants > Roots > Nodule | place: USA...
GACAACCCAGCGAACCCACGTGTGGATACGAAACCGAACCAAACTCTTTCGAGGAACATCCGGCGAATCAAATCCACACAGATGAAACATAACTTTTTGAAACCAGATCTTAAATCTAGAAAATCCAGATTTAAGATTAACAACAAATCAAGATCCGGATCATAAAACATAGAAAACATAAAAAAAAAAAAAAAAAAAAAAAAACGGCGAACACAAAAAGAAGCTCGGAGCAACACCACAGAACTGTCACAACGGCGTCGGCAACCGACCCGAGAACCTCCATCTACCTACTACGAACTCAGATGAAGAACCATCGACCACCGGTGCAACAACCGGACAGAACTGAGCACTCTAAGAAGACAACATGAGCTTCCGCCAAAAAACCAGGCACAAAGGTGGTGCAGATGGAAGGCCGATCATTGCAACTTTGTTGTATTGAATTTAGGAACCCTATTATTCAATTTAGCTAAACATTTACATTTTGGGTTTGAATTTAAGAACTCTATTATCCGTCATTAAGTCAAATACCTCTGAGAAAGTAAGAACATACACGTAAATCTTCGAGCATAAGTGTATCTCTCTATAGGACTAACAACCTTAAACACTGAAAGCCGTCAGAACTCTGGTGTAATGGTTGCAACAGACAACTAGAGGACAATGAACAAATATATCTGAGAAAGTAAGACCCCACATGTACCTACTTGCGTGATCAACAAGTGCAACTCGACAGCTGATAGGTAGTAAAATCCTATTAACTCATCATTTAGATCAGACGCGCTAAAAGTTGAATAAGACTTGACTGTTAGGTAATTCCAATAAATAAATATAGTGGATTCGGAGAATCCTAACCGCCGCGAACATTCTGCAATCAAAATAGATAAACTTTGCTTTGTTGCAAACAGATTAAATTGCTAAACTCTAAACCCTTATCTTTATTTATTTTTATTGTTCTCAAATAAGTGAAGCGAATTGCGTAGTTGGAACGACAATCGTTGTGGATACGATACTCTACTTACACTTTAGTACTTGGTAAATGATTTGGTACACTTGCCTAAATCCGACCATCACTTGTGTATTAGGTAACTCATCTACACCGTCTTTTATATGCTTCTCAAGTTCATCAAACTTGATGTGCACACTTTCTTCGTTAGTCTAAATTCTCAAATTGTATATTACATATGCCTTTAAGGTGGTAGAGTATCCAAGAAAGATTCATTTGTCTAACTTTGATTCAAATTTTTCAAGGAAGTCCTTATAATTAAGGATATAACAATAACACCCAAAAATATGAAAGTAAGAAATATTTGGTTTTCTATCTTTTTAAAGTTCATATGAGGGTTTTGTTCAAAATCTTTCTAATTGGAAATTTGTACAAAATATAATATGTGTTGATGGTCTCAACCCAAAAGTATTTTTCAACATTGGCTTCATTTAAAAGTGTTTACCCATTTCTTGCAATGTTCTATTTTCCTTTCAAGAACTTCATTTTGTTGTGGAGTCCTTGGATATGAAAAATTATTAGAAATTCTATTCTCATCAATGAATATCTTAGAATGATTCATTTTCTGATTCTCTCTATGATCATTCCTTACTGAGATGATGTTCATGTCTTTCTTGTAACACTCTGATTTTTAATATTAATTTATTAGTATTATTATTAGATAATATTAGTACTATTATTATTATTATTATTATTATTATTATTATTAATTTGTTTGATATTATTGGTTAAATTAATCGTATTTAATGAGTAATGGGGTGAATGAGTCAATTTAGTAGTTAAAGGATGGGAGGAAATAAGAGTTAAGAAAAAAAAAAGTGCTTTGCTGAAGCATAATGAAGTAGGGTGCAATTAGTAGTGCATTAGTAAAATTGGGCAAAAAGGAGGTGTTATAAGTAAGTTGAGTAGGGTTCGAATCCCTGCCGGGATATTTTGTGTCAAAAAATAAAGTAAGTTGAGTAGCATTTTAATTAAATTAACATAGGGAGATGCATATAATAAGTCTGTCAAAGATGAGAACATTAGGAAAATAGGATTACAACAAACACAAAAAATATTAGAGATCAAAATCTAGAGAGATATTTCACCGTAGAAATTTAAATATAGGTAAGGAGATGTGTTATCTAATGATGTTGTATTTGACGATGGTATTATTTAAATATATGTATTGTTGAGTCTTTAAATGATGTGTATTGCTGATGTGATTGCTTGACCAAATCAGCAATACAGAGGATGTTTAACAACAAAGTTGAAGTCCTAATTAAGGGGTGTCGTAGATTGGTGTGACACCTGGCCACATGTTGAGTATGAGCTAAGAAGAATTGAGTACTTGAGTACTTTAGTAGTACCTTGGACAAAGAATATCTCTTATTCCTTTGGCCTTTTTTCACTCTTAACGGACACACTAAGGTAGGGTTGTCCTGTCCCATTTGTATGACAAGAGAAAGACACTACATATAGAACATGGAAAAGATATGTATACACCCTTTAGGTGATACACCCCTCATACCACTCTTGAGTTGGCAAAAAAAAAAAATTAAAAAAACATTAAGGTTTCACTATTGCCTATGTTTTGGTTTGTACCTAAGCCCCCTTGTTGATGTTTTCCTTCTTCCTCATTGATGTTTTCCTTCTTCCTCATTATGAGCCAAAACACTTTGTGTTGGATTATGTTAAATTTGATTATGACTTGGTTATTTTATTTATTTATTTATTTACAAAAAAAAGTCATAGACTCTATTGGTTCACCAAATTGGCCGAGCCACTGGTTTACAATGATTTTGGGCGAGTCAAAACAATTATCAATGGTCTGGTCAAACTAGAGTCGGCATAATGTTTAGATGTCTAAAGCAAATTTTATAGAAGATCTTTTAATATAAAATAAAAATAACACAGGGTTTATAAAAAAAATAAAAATAAAATAGTTTTGTTGAGTATAAGATTTAACACTTAGGTCAAGGAGGATATGAGACTCTAATCCTGACCAATTTAGCGGAAGAAAAATCTATAACAAATCTGATATAATTTTTTAAGTCTTTTTGTATCCAAAATTGAGGTCCAATGATTTAAATTTGGTCTCTTGAACATGGACATACACAACCAGTAATCGTATAAAATAATAAAAAATTGTAAGAATTTGCAATTTACTAAGTGTTTATTTAAAGTGGCAATAATTATCATTTTACAATTATTCATGTATTCATATTGCAAGGATGGATCATACAAAGTACCTTATTTTAAATGCAGGTATTATAATACCCCAATAATTATTCAAGGATGTATATATGACTATGTAAAGCCAAACATTATCATCCTCTAGTAATTTATTTTTTAGAAACCCAAATAACATGATCCTGTGGGACAAAGTGGCAAACTGGAACAGTTCCAGGTTGAACTTTGAATAGTTTAAAAGCAAAATGTTTGGGATTCCATTGTGATGTATCAGTGTGACAGACAGCAATAGCTTTAACTTTGGTTCCATCAGCACCTTCCAAAGGGACAGTGTAAACTTTAGTTGCATCAATTTTGTGACAGTAAAACACTGCATAAGGGTAATTCAGTTTGTGGCATGCAACAATTTTGTTCTCACCCAATTTCTTAACTCCTTTTGCTATTATATATTGTTGTTTTTCATTTTCTATGTTCACATGTTGAAACAGCTTCAACATTGTTTCCAAGTATGGAACTAGTGAAATCAACCATTGATTCTAATGATGTTACACAACTCTTTTGCTCTCCTTTGATGTCATTTTCTTCACACTCACTAATGGTATTCTTCACAATATTAGACTCTTTTGATCCTTGCTTGATGGAAAAGTGGTTTAGTATTTTTTCCACTTTGTTTGATGAAAAGGGAATGGAATTAGCAACTTCACGAGGCACGAATGTTGCTCCATAGTTTGAGGTCTTTTTGAATTGCATGTTCAATTTTGTACCAAGATGCAAGTCTTTTTCCAAGAAGAACAAGGCCACAATTGGATTATCATGTAGAAATTGTGTTTCACTTGCATCATCTTTGCCATAAACCATGAAAAATCTATTTGGATCATCATGTAATTGTTTTTGACTCGCAGCATCTTTGCCATAAACCATGAAAAATCTATTTGGATCATCATGCAATTGTGTTTCACTTACATCACCTTTGCCATAAACCATAAAAAATCTATTTGGATCATCATGTAATTGTTTTTGACTTGCAGCATCTTTGCCATAAACCATAAAAAATCTATTTGGATCATCCAAGGTCTCACTTTTCCCATTTGTTTTTCCATTAGCTGTGCCTACATTTCATTACAAATTCATTTAGATTTTCTCTTAATGGATGCAAGTAGGTTAAATATGCTAGACTTAAATGCATTTTTGGCTCCCTAACTTTGCAGTAGTTGCGATTTTAGCCCCCTATTAAATAAATACATTCTAGCCCCTAAGTTTCCCCCCTTTTGCAACTTTCACTTTTGATTATTCAAAATCAACCATTTAAGACACTAGAAGATCAAGAAACCAACCATATTCTTTGCCATGTAAATCTGAATCTTGCTCAACAAAACACTTCACTTGTTTTTGCTTTGTTGAATGATTGATTTTGAATAATCAAAATTGAAAGTTGCAAAAGGGGGAAAACTTATATGGTTTTTTTAATAGGGGGTCAAAATTGCAATTAGTGCAAAGTTAGAGGGTAGAAGTGTATTTAAGTCAATATGTCATGATCCCCACAAATATACTGTGTTTTGCTTTTACTCCCACTAAGAATATTTTTGGTTTTTCATCCTTGTAAATATATCACATTTTAATTTTAGTGTTTGTTATGTATGTTTTAATCCCTACATAATTTAATTATATTCGAAATTTTTCATATAAATGTAGAATATTTGATTTTAGTGAGTGAGATAAATAACTAAAATAAATATTACAAAATATGACAGAGACTAATTTCTTTTTTTCTTTTTGGTACATACATCATAGACTAGTTTCTATATGAATAAATTTTGACTAAAATATGATAACATGGAACAAAAGCAAAATAAGGTATATTTGCAAGAACTAAAAATATAAAAATAAAATTACTAAGGACTTTCTTCAAAAAAAAATTACAAAGGACTAAAAGGAAAAAATAATATATTTGTTGTGTCCAAATACATATTTAAACCAAGTAAATATAAAATAGTCTATAAATTAAAGAAATAATCGATATAGTAAAGATATAACTAGTATAATTAGAAGGAAAAAAATCGAAATTTGTTTTTCTTCAAAACAAAATGATAATTAAATAGAAAATAAGAAAGTACTATGTACTAACCAGGGTGAAGGAGATCTATGATGGCTTTCGGCATTTGAGTTGTATAAAGTTTGGACCTCCAGTACAATTCAGGGGTTAATGCAGCATGGGTTGCTAGAAGTGCAAGCTGCAATACAACATACATCTTATTTTGATATTAAAAAGGAATTAAAAGTTAAAAGAATATAGTTTTGAAATTGGTGCTTACATTGAGTGAGATAAAGATGGATACATAAGTAAACTTCATAGTGGAAACAAAGATTGAGAAGTAGAGGAACTGAAAGCAAGATAGAATGAAGATCCCTAAGTGGCCTTACACATCATTTATATAGAATATTATAGATGGTCCATGATTTTAAGTACTACATCCGTCCCTATATATAAGACCCTTTTGTCAAAATTGCGGTCATATTAAAGAATATGTCACGTCAGCAAAAATGACCGGAAAATGGGATGAGGGTGGTAAATTCAAAAAAATATGAAATTATATGGGACCAAAAAATTGATTTTTAAAATAGGGGATCAAAACTTTATTTCTTTAAGCAGACCAAACATACATTTAAGCCTATTAAAAATTAAGAAAAGAAAAATAATCTTGGAGAAACCGGACCAAAATTCAAGGGAATAGATTTTACAAAACAATTGTCTCACTAAAAATTTTACCACAAAAATTCATTGAGATAAAATCTAGCAGGAGAAAAAAGAGTACAATGCATATTGTTTTGGCATGGGTCAAGACCCAGCATTATTTGGAAATTGTTCTTCTCTCTTTTATTTTTGCTTATTCATCGATTTTAAAAGTGTATATGTGAGTTAACTCACGTTGAAAAATGACCAACGTGAGTTAACTTACGGTAAAAAAAATCGAGTGTGAGTTAACTTGCACTGAACATAATTCAGGAAATGAACAATTTTAAAAGGGACAACAACAATTTTCGTATTATTTTGGTTTCTTGCCTATCAACAATCCACACAAAGCCCACATATTCCAACGGCTGCAAGGCATAATATCTTTGTGATCTGTAATGCCTCTAACGACTGTTGGTTTCCTCCGTTCCAAATTGAGACGGAGTATTATAAGTCAGACTAACAAGTGCACAAAAGACACTCTTTAAGGAAGTCAAAAGTAGTAATTGTGTATTGGAAAATGTTAACTAGTGTCCCCCGAACATTAGTTAATGACTTTAAATAGTAACTTTTTATAAAAAGTTTGTGTAATTAGTACATTGAAAATTGAAAACTTTAACATTTTTAAAGAATATTTACTTAATCTAGAAGGCTTAAAGAAAGCCCCAGGGCACTCTTTCAATGACGGAATTAAGTATGCCTTTGTGTGGGCATGTGCCTCCACTAATAATCTAATTCTAATACTAGTATATAAATAATGGTGTTAAGCCTACTTCATGCCTCCATATTATCAAAGTAAAATTATTCAAATTATTTAATATCTTAATTATTGATAAATTGATCCATTAATCATAATATATATTTCTCGTGAGTTTAACTCAGTTATTAGAGATATTGTATAATATATGTAGGAGTCGTGTTTCGAACTCCGAACACCTCATTTTTCCACATTTAAAATGTGTGAGCTTCAGTCACCCGCCTACTTGACAAAAAAAAATCATTATAGTGTTATGAGTGATTCATTTGTAATAAAATTTTGTTTTAAATTGAATGATCATTTCAATTTTTAATGCAATCATAATTACTTTTTCTACTTGTACACTAATAATTGCACTATTCTCAAGTATGGACGACCTACAACCTAGCTTACATCAGATCAGGCCAGACATTTTTATTTAACAGAGAAGGTTAAGACATTTTTAGAACCCTTTTGTAAAAGTATTATTATTTCTCTTGTATTTATATATTATTGTAAGATGTTTATTTTACTTTCATCTTAAACAATCTCAAATAATATGTATTTTTTTTTGGTAAAATAACATTTTTAGTATTATAGTATCTAAATATTGCCCCCACAATTTAAAATTTCTGGCTCCGTCACTGCACTCGTTAACAAGACCCGTATTAAAACAACGACATCAAAACTTCTAAAAAGTCAAACTTGTCTTTCCAATATAATACTTCATCCATTCTAAATTATATGATGTTTTGGTCATTTAATGTAATTAATTTTATATGGAAAAAGATATTAGGAGTTGTTTTACGAAATTATCCTTCATAAATATTATGAAAAAAATAAATTAAGAAATTGAAAGAAGAAAGAGTATCCTTTATTATAAAAGCTACACTTGCCAAGCTGACATGTTAGCCATAATCCATCCTCATTTTCCCTCCCTAACACGTAATTAATGTTAATCAACTCAGTCAACCATTCCCTACATCTCAGCCGTAGATCTCATAACCTCATTTTCCTTTCATCTCAGCCGTATTAACTGCCAATAATATCATTTAATTCTTTAATCATATCTGTTTTGATATGATTAAACACTATTAAAAGCAGACAAAGGATAATTAAATGATATTATTGGTTAGTTTTCCTTAAATGCATACAAATTGACTTGCTTTTATGTGTTTACTCAATCATTATTGGCAACCCATTTTTAGGCATGCTAGGCGCACCAACATTTATGACATAGAGGGAATTGAAAGTCTGTTTTGATTTATGGCTGAAATCATGGATTTCTATAATCTTGAATTTTAGTTTAGCTTTCAAATCTCATAACAGCCCATTTTTAGGCATGAATGGCGCACCAACATTTATATAGGGGGAATTGAAATAGTATTGATTTATGGCTCAAATCATACATCTCTATAGTCTTAAGTTTTAGTCTATCTTTCAAAACTCATAACATCCCATTTTTTAGCATGCCAGGCGCACCAACATTTATGATATAGAGGGAATTGAAATAGTTTCTTTTAAGCAGAAATCATGCATCTCTATAGTCTTAAGTTTTAGTTTAGCTTTCAAATCTCATACACCACTAATAGTGATATTAACTGTAGATATTTTCTCGATACAACATCTTGCATCTGATGAACACACAATTTGATTACTAATTTAGTTTTCAGTCAATAGATGTGAAAACAATTGAGCAAATCTGCTTGATGTTGAGTTTGTAAAATGGAACCACCAAACAAACGCACCAAAATTGCAATAGAACAAGGTTAATCATAACCAGAATGGGGAAATTTGTACTTGAAAGAAAAGTTATATCTGGAAGTAACATTGACGAAAAAGTTTTCATACCCAGGTTATCTCTTTCACCATCTGATGTTAAAATTCCATTCAAATTTCAAAGAAGACAATTTCCAATATCTATTTCATTTGCCATGACAATCAACAAGAGTCAAGGGCAATCACTTAAAAGTGTTGGAATTTCGCATAGTCAGTTGTATGTTGCAATCTCAAGAGTCACTTTAAAACAAAGACTGAAAATACTAATCGTTGATGGAGATGGAGAGAATACTGATACGACCTCAAATGTTGTTTATCACGAAGTCTTTCATAATGTATCTTGATGATTAAAGTTCAAACCTTGTTTTTGCTAAAGGCTAAACAAATTATAATTTGAGACGGTGGAAATATTTCTATATTTATTTCGTTAACCAATGCTTTTCCAAATTACCATTTTCGATTACATAATGCACGGCTGAAACAATTTTGTCTTCTATATAAATGCTATAATTTACACGATTGCAAAGTGACTACCGAATAATTTTGGAGTATTAGAAACTAGTGAATGGTTTCTAGATAAAGTTTGTGGTTTGCCTGATTGCAAATGACTACCAATATTAACACAATTTTAATAACTTCAACTGCTTCGTCTGTTGGGTGCCAACCTAATTGAGATGTTTCAGATTCACCTTGATGCCTAACCTTCCACTTGGTCTTTATCAAAAAAAAAAAAAAAACTGCTCCGTCGCATTCCGGAGTTAATAGTCATTCGTATTTGGACAGTTGGTACTTGCTAGATAGACCGAGAAAGTATACCATAAACAAGAAAGATAGTGGTGGAGATACTACCTCTCACTAAGTGTCCTTTATGCATGGTTAACGTTGATTAATATATTTTTAAATTTTAATCACCAAACTTTATTATTATTGTCGTCGTTATTAATTATTATTATGATTGTCTGTTTTAGAGAATTATAATTGTCATTGCCATTATTTTATTTTATTTTGGTAGTATTATTGTCATTATTATTACTAGCGAAAAGACGGACATAACGTTTGAAAATTATAAACAGTATTTTCTAATAAAATTTTGATTTTGATTAAAAGTATAAATATTAAAGTTTTTTCTTTCAAATTATAACAAATCAAAGTAATCATGATTATCTATTTCAATGACACTAACAATATATCAACAAAAAAAAATTCTAAATTCTTATTTTTTTAATGACACCAACAACAATCTTTATTATATAAAAAGTTATTTAAAGGTATAATTGGGATAATGAAAAAGTAAGTATAGATATACTAATTTAGGTTGTTACACTTTTCAAAGGATAAAGGAAAAAAATTGGACATATATATATTCATATCATATTTCTTACACTTTTATTTTAATATTTAAATTTACTCTTATCTATTTGTTATATGTGCTATTTGTATTGAATGTTGAGGATAATTTTAGAAAGAGAAAAAATGATACGAATCCGCAAGTGTACGGTTCTATCAAGTAGTAAAAAGAATATTATCTTCCATAGAGAGTTAAAGTAATTATCGATCTTGTTTTTAATTGTGATTAGCTGAAAAGATCAAATTGGTTCGTTTTATAATTGGTTGTTAAAATTCAAATTAAAAGGTGTCATGGGATCTTGGTTTCATCTTAATGTCAATTCATAAACATTCCAAGTTTATTTCTCTATCTTTAAGTTAAATTATTTTCTAAAGAAAGAGTCTCTTAGGTATTTCATGTTTCCTTTCAATAACAACCAAGCATATTCTCATGATTGATTATTATTTAGACCCTTTAAGTGCGAATCTTATTGTCTCAAGACTTCACAAAACTATTCATTTGGGGTGTTCCCATCAAGTTTTATGTAGTCTTGTCCAATCTCATTTGTTTCCATATCAAACTTCACATTTCGGTCCTTCGTTTGATATTTGAAATGATGAAATAACATCCATTAAACTTCACATTTTGGTCTATCGTTTAACGCTTGTTATTGAGTTTGAAAGCCATTAGATTAGATTAGAAAATAGAACTTTAACAAGATAAATATTTAGACTTGGTTTGAATAGGATTAAGTCATTAGACTATTCCAACAATCTCAAGATTAAAAGGTCTATTCACTCATGATCATAGTAGACAAAAGACTAAAGTAGAAAAGCATAGAAATAAATTGCATAATTGTAAATGGCCAAATAAAAATTGCAGAATATATAAAGAACAAGAATGTAAAGTGCAGAAAAGCAATAATAACCTTAGAGCAAAGTAACTTTTGATTTCAATAATAAACAAGTTTCTAATGATCCAAGATGATTTGGAGTCTGATAATGGACCTATTTATAGTCTAAAGTCATAGATAATGTGAATTACAAGCTTTAAAATGGAAAAAACAAAGAGTTTTGTAACAGCCAAAAGCTGACAGCAAGTGCCCTTTCAGCTTCCACACACAGGAAGCACATGACCCCCTTTCAGAAGTGGCATTTCTAGTTATAGGATTCTTAGGAGGATTTTTGGTTTTTTCTTGTGTCTATTTACTAGTTTTACTGGGTTTTGGCTTAGTAAGTTGAATTTTATGGTTTATACATGGAGGTAAAATTAAAGAAGAGCACAGGACATGATATATCCATATAATTTTATTCGTTGGATGTTTTTCAATTTTTTGCAGGTTCATCAAAAGTAAAAAATCCCGTGGTCAACTTGTTGTGATGAAAGCTTAAGAGGCTGAATGATGACATGCCTAGGGATATTGCTGTTGTGAAAACTAGTGAGACTATAGATGTGCACTGCTTAGTGCGAAAATGAAAATATAATAAGAAGGAACAAAACCTAGATATATAGTTTTGATGTCTCCATAATGAAGGTTTATTACCATTTTTCTTCTTAACTTTACATGATTTATTAGATGAAAACTTGTAATTATTTTATTATGTAATTGAAATTGTGTTTCTAGATCATTTCCATATTATGAAATCAATTTGTATGAGAACATATTTAGAGTTGCAAATCTAAATGGAGTTTGATCTTTTAATATTGGTTAATTCAAATATGAATGAAGTCTAAACAAAAACAAATTTGGTAAATTCACAATTCATTGGTCTATATTATTTTGCGACGCTTTTTCCAACTTCTAAAAAAAATTAAATGTAACATTTTTTAATTGTTACCGGTGATACAAAAAGTGTTACAATAATGTAACATTTTGTGATAATTTTTGAATGTTACAAATAATACTATAAAATGTAACTGTAGCTCTTTAGTAATAGGGGTTTTACCTAACAATTGTTCAATTTTTACTAAATTTAATTAGTAACATTTTTCTTCATTTAGTAGCAATTCTCAAATGTAACTAGATCTTAATTATGTTGTAGTGCGACAATACTCTCTACGTCCCTAATTACAAAACTATTTACAAAAGAATGGTTGTCCTTAAATAATATAAGACTCACTGTAAATTATTAGATGCATTTATTACTCTTTTTCTAAATATACCACTTATTAATACTATCAATTTATCTTGGAATATGAATAGTAACATTAAATGCATTTATGTGCAAAGGGTAATTTAGTAATAATCACACACATTTCATACAACAATTTTTCTTAATACTCGTATTTTTTGTAAGAGTAGTGATATATGTATAACCATTTGGGACAACTTTGATGACAACTTTCATTTTCTCTTTTTTCATTGGTCCAAAACAATAGAGAGAGAAAAAAGAAAAGAGAGAATAAAAATATAATATGAGTATGAGAGAGAAAATTGTCAAAAATTTGTAATAAAATGGTTGTACAAATATCATTTCTCTTTTTGTAAAATGTCCTTATAATAAAGGGACGGAGGGAGTATTGCGTAACACAAGTAACTTAGGCTGAATACCATCTAGTAGCCCAATGGATCCTAGACAAAGACTCCACAATGGTAACAGTGAGCCACACACAAATGTGTCTGAATATAGAGACTTCATGGGTAATCTACTCTTATCTAACGAATGTGTCCAGAATACTCTTTAAAGATCTTAAATTTAAAAATTATTTATTAAAAAAGTCAACTATTACAAATTTCAATACATACACATATTTTCATAAAAACTTATCGTTTAAAGTCCTTAAACAATACCTCAAGAGCACTCGTTAACATTTCCGTAGCCAATTTCTACATTCACCTTCTTCAACTCACTTCAAAGCAGCACAGATAGTTTTGAGGTACTTAAAAAGGGAATCATGGTACTGGTTTGTTTTTTCCTCACAGCTCTTCACTCCAGCTACTTGGGTTCAGTGATTCACACTTGGGTGGATGCCCAAATACCATAAGGTCTATCACAAGATACTACTTCTTTATTAGCCAATCATTGATTTCTTGGAGGTCAAAGAAGGAAAAAAATAATCTCAAAATCCTCCTCAAAGGCTGAATATATATGGCATTAGTGGCAACCACATGTGAATTACAATGGCTCAGTTATTTTCTTATGCACATAAGTTCCAATTTTGTGTTAGGACAAAGCATTTGAACATAGAGTGTCACATTGTCATACAACAAATATTCTAACAAAGGCTCTACATCCAACAAATTTTTACTGGTTCATTCTTAAGCTAGGCCTCCTGGATATTTTCAGGCCTTAGCTTGGTGAAACATAGAAGCAATTACAATGTGAAAATATAGAGATGATGAAGTTAGTTAACTAGGAACTAGACCTTACTATAGTTAGTTTAGTTGCTTGACTTAACTACTATTAACTTTTTGAGCGTTGAGTTAGTTAGTTAGGTTATGCATTTAACTAACACCAACTTTATGTATACTTGTAACTACCTTCCAATCAATCAATTAATCCTTATGAATATCTATTCTCATTATAATTAATAAAAATATACAAGTCCACATAATTATATTGAAATATAATAGATAAATAAATAAATAAAACATTTAACAAAATATTTAATAGATGCATTTCTTTACCAGCATGGTATTTGAATAGTTTGCAAAATGATTTTCTCTTCAAAAAAGAACTCGAGTTCGATTTTTGGTGTTGCTCTTCTGAAATACATGCCAATTATAATTATGAAACTAAGGAAACGGATGTCAACAAAGGCAGCCATGAATTTATTAAATGGCACTTCCATCTTCTTTGCCAAATAATTAGGCAATCACAAGATATATTCTTTTCAGCAGGGTATATCAGAAAATCAATTTCATGTAGCCAATTTAGTGGCTTAGAACATTTTAGGAGTATCTTTCAGGACTAAGACATAAATTAATTTTCAAGTATATATGTTTCCAATTTGGTTACTTCAAACATGCCCTAATTATGAAGCCTAGCATCTAGAGACTGGAAGTATTATGGGTTATCCTTATAGGAAAGCAACTCCAATTACTAATAATAGTAATCTGATTTCGGATTACTTTTTTTAAAGCTAACCCAAACCATATTTAATTGTACATGCAAATTCATATTTATTTTACTATTAGTATAATATATTGTATCAATATAATATTTGTTAGTTGTTAGTTTCTTGACAATACTACAAAAATAGGTGATCATGGTCAGGTAAGCACCACAAGTAGGGGTGGCAACGTGGTGTCTACCTGACTCTGATCACCTCTTTCCATATGCGGCACGCCCCAATAATAAATGTTGATTTATATTTGTATACATAATTTTAGATAATATAAATTATATACTAATTTGTTGTTAATAATCAAAAGATAAACAATTTTTCAAACGGTGTCGGATAGTTCAAGAGGTGTCATCTTATTGGTTGGAGTTTGACTTTGTCACTTCACGGGTCAGAGTTAAAAAAAAAACGACAAAAACATTCTCTATAAAAACAATATACATGCACATCTAAACTACACTCAGTCATATCAGATCGATTATTTTTGAAAAATAGTTAAAATCACACCGCATGATAATTAAGATTGTGATTGAATGAGGAAACTTTATAGGCTTTTTTTTACATGATTTTATAGGTAAATTTAGGAAGTTTTATTTAATGAACGAATTTTACAAAGTATTTTGTTCAAGCTAATTTTAAGAAATTTCAAAAACACCTAAAAAAATTAAAATTGCTTCCCTACTATATTAAAATGTAAATCTCAAATTTATAATATTTTTTCAAATTATGCAAATCAAAACCTTACACCAAACTCTTACCATAGCCCCAAATTCAAACCCTAACTCTAAAACATATCCCTAAACATTTGCAACATTCTCAACTTTGAATTGTCCCAGACATCTTAGCATTGAAGTTGATAACGATATTGTAAAGTTCATTTTTTGTTATAGAAATTGAAATTTTGACACTGAAATTTTGAAAGAAAAAAAGAATATAAGTGATATGCTTGTCAGGTTCATTTTTTGTTACAAAAATTGATATTTATGTTAAATAGAGTACTCAAGTCTATGAACAAAATTTCTACTTATGAAATTTTGAAGAAAAGACAACCTAACTAGTCTTATTTTCGAATTTGAGGTTGTTTGGTCTATGTTCGAATTTCGGATCCCATAAGAGTTAAACTCGCTAGTATAGCATGTGATTGTGTATTAATTGGGTATGCCAAAAGGAATATAGTTTTTATGGCATAAATACTAAAGTGGTCATATAATCAAACGATGTTAAGTTCTATGAAAATAAATACCCCTTTAAATTAAAGAATAGTGGGGGCACTACATCTGATCATATTCCAGTAATTAAAAATGGTGATGAAAACATCCAACATGATGTTATAGAACCTCAAAGAGGTACTAGAGCAAAAGTTGTTAAAGAGTATGGACCTGAATATGTGGCCTATACATTGGATGAGGTCCCATTAAGCCTTAAAGAAGATTTCTCTTCATTGGATGTTGAATTATGGCAAGAAGTTATAATCGATAAAATAGATTCTCTAGAATCTAATGAAATATGGCACTTAGTAGACTTTCCTCATGGTTGCAAACCAAAAGGTTGTAAATGGATTTTGAAAAAGAAACCAAAACATGATGATTCAGTTAATAAATGCAAGGCTCGTCTTGTAGCCAAAGGTTTTAGGCAAAGGGAAAATATATATTTCTTCGACATTTATTCACCAGTCCCTAGAATCACATTCGTAAGTGTACTAATTTCTCTAGTTGTCATTCATAACTTGATAGTACACCAAATGAATGTGAAAGCTGCTTTTTTCTAATGGTGAACTAGAAGAAGTAATCCATATAGAACAACATGACGGTTTTGTGATTCATGGGCAAGAAAACAAGGTCAGTAAGTTAGACAAATTTATGTATGGTCTAAAACAACTTCATAAGAAATGGCATGAAAAAAATTGACAACTAATTTATTTGATATCGAATGAATATAAAGTGAATGAAGTGACAAATGTATTTACTACAAATATGAAAATAACATTTGCGCAATCATATTTGATATATCTCTATGTAGACAACTTGCTCAAATTTGGTTCAAAGATTCATATTGTAAATTATATGAAATCATTGTTGAGAAACAATATTGATATGAAAGACCTAAAAGAAGCTGATGTAATTATTGGTATCACGATTATTAGAATAGAAAAAGAAATTTCCTTGGATCAATCTCACTATGTTGAGAGGATCTAATAATTTTATATGTAAACATGCAAGCACACCTTATGATCCAAGTGTAAAACTCTTCAATAACACTAGAGATGGTGTTAGTTTAACAAACAGAATATGCGAACATCATTGACAACCTTAAGTATGTCATTAGATGCACTAGACCCGACATTGTCTATGACGTGGGACTCTAATGCAAGTTTACAAGTAGACAGAGTAAAAAGCATTCACATGTCATTGAAAGAGTCATGATATGCCTAAAAAACATCATTACTCTAGGATAGCGTTATCAAAGGTATGTTGTTGTACTTGAATGGTACAATGATGAAAAATGGAACACTTTTTTAGATCATTAGATGATTCCTAAGTGATCAGTGGCTACACTGGATTCCTAAGTTGTTTCATGAAGGAAAAAAAATAAGAACATACAATATTGACTCAGTCCACTATGGAATGATATGATTAGAGAAAACTAGTGAAAAAGCAACCGGAATAAGAAAATGAAACACTGGATATCTTTCTCTAAGGCCACGACCCATAGTGAATTCATTTGTAGAACTAGCTTTCACTAACACTAGCTTTATAGCCGTATAGAGAAATTTGAAAATTGAACATCTCCATCGAAGTGGAACATTCATTATATTTATAACCACATCAAGATAATCCCATTCCACCGAGTCATAACGTTTCTTAAAATCAACTTTAAACATAACTAGGTCTTTATTCTTCTTCGATTTGCATACCACCTCATCAGCAATCAAAGATGCAGCATCACCGTCAAAGAAACTTTGAAAAGACAAGTTTTATGTTGAAGGTCTATTAAAAGATTTATATATGAATTGACCCTTAAAGTGATTAAATATCTCTCCTTTTATCTCAGTCACTGTAACACCCTGTTTTCCCAACAATGTAAATAATACAATAATCAGAGTATTCAACGTAAAACGGAATGTCACACTACTTTTAAAACATAAATAGAGTAAAATTACTATTTATCAAAACAACCCTGTTAAAAATTCATTTATATCGCAGCGGAAAATAGATTCATAGTTCAAAATCAACAACTTTGTTCAACAATCTTTGGCACTACGGCCTCAACATAAATAACTTAAAGGAAAATCTTAATCCAAAAAGGTTCAACAACATAGTTCATAAAACAATACGTAACAATGGAAAGCAAAGCAAGAATCCCCATCCCGTTACGTATCAGAGCGACCCTAAGACGACACACGAGAGAGTCAACTCACATCAACAACTAAGCCTGGTTATCTGCACGTTACCAACATAGGGGCAACATTCAAACAGAAGGG
>Ga0315915_1004625_pt1 | contig 17288 bp, 11 predicted proteins | sample MpolbnodulesMG_FD_207738 | JGI IMG/M metagenome (GOLD analysis project Ga0315915, IMG submission 207738) | Medicago polymorpha root nodule microbial communities from Los Angeles, California, United States - branched nodules | ecosystem: Host-associated > Plants > Roots > Nodule | place: USA...
ATAAATGCACATATTTCAAGAATTGAAAACATTAATATCACATATTTACTTCAAAACTATAGTAATTGACAATCTCCATTTATTTAGGAAATGGAGAGGATCTTCACCCTTTTAAAGCAAGGTAGGAATTGAATTTTTTAGGTTAAATTACATCATAGATCCTTTAAGTTTGAAGTTTGTAATAGATTAATCATTTAAGTTATTTTGATCACACATAAGTCTTTTAAGTTTGATGTTTGTAACAAATTAATCTTTAAATTATTTTAATCACACATAAGTCTTTTAAATTTGTAAACGTTTTCTATTTAGGCATTCTACCGCATCATATTTTTAATACATTCCCTCGTGTTCAAGACTATACTAAACTTGGTGAGTGAATAATTATAATTTGGTAGGTGTGACCGGCATGGATATTGGATAATTTATGATATATGTTATTTTCTTTTTAGGAAAATTTATGATATATGTTATATTTTGCTTAATATACCTTTATAAAATTTACTTGTAAAGTGATGAGCATCGATTTTTTTAATAAGTGATGAGCATCGTTATTTATAAAAGTTTTTCTCATTTCACAAAATTGAATTGTAAAGTGATTAGTGTCGCCAGTTTTAAAATTTTTATATTTTGCTTCATACATACGTCTATTCCACAAAAGCTATGATAAATTATTTTACATAATCAATGAGAAAGTATAAATTAATGAAGAGAATAACAATTTTATCAAATTGTTTTTTTGACATAATCGAATTAATCTCTTTTTTACCAAAATTAATCTTCTTAATCATTGCTTGATTCTCTTTATCATAAAATAGAAAATAATATCACATAATATCTTGTACCAAAAAATATCAAAAATTTCTTGTTAGTGATGCACATAATACTTGATGATAATAATTAAATATTACATTTAAAACTGAAATTAACAATTATTATTAAACATAGGATAATGTGACCATTTGTATAAATGATCCTAAAAATACATCTATATCAATGAGTTTAAATTATTTTTTTTCTTCATATCTTTTCTCATCGAAGGTAATCTTATTTGAGACATGTCGGACATTAAATATGAATTCTCTATCAATGAATTTTTGACATATATGGATTCGTTATGTTATGAAAGACTCCTTATGCTAGATTCTACCACGTTGAATGAGTGCAAATTTTTTTACAATGAATGAGTGAATTTTTTATTGCATAATTCAAATTCCTTGCAGATTTAGGGTCTGTTTGAGGGTCATGATAGGATAGAGACAAGATATGATATAAAGCTGGATAGAGATATGATATGATCAAGGCATGATAAACATTAATCATATCACGTGTTTGATACACACATGATAACAAATAGGATATCATTATAATTAAATGAAAAAATTGCTCTCATAATTAATTAAATATTGTAAAAATGACATGTTATTAATTATAACAGAAAATACATGTTATCATTATTTTAAAAATGACAATATTTTAAAAAAGGCAGAATATCAAGATGATAAATAAGGAATGATGTTCTAATCTCATCAGGATAATTTCTAACCCAGCATATACTCAAGATAGAAATAACAAAGGAAAATCAGGATAGGATAAGAAAATGGTTTATTTTATCATATCTCTTTGGTGCATCAAACATGAGATTTAAGCATGATATGATTAATGTATCATATCATGTCTCTCTATTCTGACCATCAAACGGACGTTTTCCACATTATTCATGCAGTCAGATACATTGTTTACCGTTGGATCAAAATCGAAGGATGTAGATTTCGTGCAGTTTTTTTAAAACTAAAAAAACCAAATATAAAATTTGTCGTTTGATCGAAATCGAAGGAAAACTGCATGAATTGGAATCCCTATTGCAGGGCAGTATCTTATGGTAGGTAACATTTTGAGTAAATAACAAAGAAAGAATGTCTCATTCACACACAAGCGTAGGTATGCGTGCGTTTAAAGAATGAGAATGTGGGTTTTCATGGAGAATAGAGAATCAAGGGGGTGAAGCACGAGAAGTTTATTTGTGTTTTGCACATTCTTTGAACCAAGGGTTTTAGCATTGCCACGGTTACCCATGTTTTCCTCTAAATTTGACAACGATTAAGAAAGTCCCAAGAATAAAAGACAAAAAAAGTATGATTCAATGATATCTTTATCATTTTCGTACTTACGTGCTATGCAAATTTGTATAAGCTTCCATGCCTTTTTTGCAAAGTTTCATGCCTTATGGGAATTGTGAGTTTTTGCATAAATTATGCAACCTTTTTTTGTGTTTTATTTCAGGTCAATTTAGGGAAGTGCTTTTCAATATTCTTCAACATCAATATGTTTGCTTTTCACAAAAATGGAAATGAGAAACGTACTTTGAGAGATGTGGGATTGTAGAGACTTGAGTACTTGTAAAGGCAAAGATGATTGGTGGTCAAAGGAAAGGATTGGTGGTTTCGGGAAGAAGCATTTTAAGACAATTTTTTTGAGTGAAAACTCATTTTCAATCTTTAAGAAAACTGCAGAGATTATAATTTAGTCTTGAAGAAAATAAAAGTAATTTTTAATCCACGACAACTTAGCTTCTGCATGAACCATTTTATGAAATGATCTCTGGTGGGTAGCTCACTTGATTGAATTAAGAGTTTAAAGAAGTTGACAAGTTAAAAGTCCAAAGTTTGAATACCAATAATTTGTCATTACTTGAAAGGAGAAAATTATAACATCACAATTAATATAAGGGAGCTTCGGTACACCTCAACGGTACTCTAACTTCATAAATTGATAAATTAACGATTATTTTATGAAATAAAAAGCTATTTGTTATTGTTTATATGCTAAAAAACATCATTTCATTGTTTATAAGAATCATATTAAATTTTTAACATTTTTTCATAAAAAATAATCAATATTCTTCGTTATGAGTAATAAAAATTCAAAAAAATAATAATTTTATTTCGTCGACACTTTTGGTAAATAAGATTTAATTTTTATAATTGTCAATCATAGAAAATAATTCTTTTTGTATTAAAAAAACAACTCATTTGATTATTAATTTAATGGTTTGGTGTACCATAGAATTTACCTTGATATAATGATATTTGTCATTTTTTAACATGAAATGGACAATTTTATACCCGGTAATAGTTAAAAAAATTGATATTTAGTCTCTCTTTTTTGTGAAGGATTTTTTTTATTTTATGAAATGGACAATTAACCTCATGAACATAATTTCACCCCTTAATTCCCTCAAAAAAAAATAATAAGTTCACCCCTTAAAGTAAATATTATGAAAATCTAAAGTTTGAACCTCACATATTATAATATTTCTACCAACCTAATCATGTTCAGATGGACGTTACAAATTTTGATAAAGATAGGTGGATATTTCATTTTCATTTCAAAGCAAAATAAGCATTTTTAGTTGCAAATTAACAGCCTCTAATTACTCGGGAGGAATACCTAATAACAATATAATTTAAGATTATGGAATCATTTACAGCCTTCAAGTTCGTATTCAAACTACTTTTCCAACTAAAGTAGCATAAGATTGCTCTTTAATTAGACATATAGAAATTTCTCATATGCTCATAAAACATGTTAAATGGTAGGTAATTGTCGCTGATGAATATTATAAATCGATTTACCAATTTAGAAAATGATTTAACCAATTTAAAAAGTGTTTGAACGGCAATAATTTTTGTTGTTGGTCTTAATTTAAGGTGTCTAAAGAGCAATTGCCAAAGTATCAAACTTCAACAATGTAAGCCTATGCCTAGCTTGCGATGGATTGAAATGTGGAAATAAGCTACTAACACGTCATAAGAAAATTGCTTTTCACACATCAGTTATTTCCTAAACACACATGAAAATGACATTTTTACTCCTAGCGGTAGTTAACTATCGCCCGTCACAGCAGTAGTTAACTACCGTTCACACCAATAAATGTAGACAGTGCAGTCTGCATTCTATTTTTCAGTCATTTTCAACTTGTTTTTACCTGTAATTTTAAACAACAATTTCAGATAAATTTCAACCAATATAACAACAACCACAAAGCATTAAACAACAACAATACATAATTTATCAATGATTCATTAACATTATACAACGACGAAAATACGTTAACGTTATGCAAATGTTTGAAATTCGACAAAAGTGAAGCATTATGCAACACATTACAATAAATGACATCAAATATATCCTAAACATTCTAGGCACCTACAGTTGGAACGAACACAAAGAAGTAACACATTATTTTCAACCACTCTCCTAAACATAAACCTTACGTCGATATCATCATGAATAAGCCGAGGATAATAAACCGTTAAGAATAGTCAACTTTGAAGCGTTTAATTCCTTAACAACATATCCACGCACCTTAAACAAACACCTACATTTTCTTGATCCCGTTGATTCGTTCTTCAATTTTTTTCTTTAGTGCATTGTGCTCGCCACTCCATTCACAACCCAACTCCAACATTGGATTCCTTATTGCAAAAGATCTTTTTATGACAACCGTAAATCCAGCCCTATTTGCTTGTCAACATACCTAACCGAGCAATTCATCTTTATCTTTTCATGTATCTTGGCTTGAAAAAAAATGAATTGTGTCCACTTCGTTGTCACGAAGATTGGACACAACAGAATTGACATGTAAAGCCTCAACTATCACGGGAGCTTCAACTTTCACGGAAGTTTTAACCTTAGGCGGTTTGATCTCGACGAAATAATCGACAAAACTAGATTTTCGATCAACAAGATCATCATCCGCATTCTCAACCATAACTATAAATAAACAACATATAATTGCAAAAATGTTTAATTAACATCTATCTAATATAAAGTAAAAAAACATTAAAAAAAACAAAAACAAATTTTTTAGGTAGTGAGCACTACCAACAAATTTTTTTGAACAAAGTTTAAATCCCCAACGGTAGTTAACTGCAATTGGATTCTTATCCATAGCGGTAGTTCACTACCGCTCTTTGCATGTCAAATTTTTCTTTTGCAGAAATTTGAATCAATGGAAACGAGTTAAAAGATGTAATACCTTTTTCTTGACGTCAAATATGTGTAGAAACCTTCTAGAATCCTTCTCCAATGATTTAAAACCAAGACTTGGGGGGAAAATATAATTTTGGGGGATTTTTTAGGTATGGTAATGGATGAATAGGAGGTAAGGTGTGGAATGTATTGGTTTTAGGGGGAAAGTCGCAGCGGTAGTTAACTACCGCTGGCCTCATTGATGGTTAACTGCTGCTAGTTCTTGAGCGGTACTTAACTACCGCTGAGGTCATTTAAGTATTTTCCATGTGTTTTTAGGAAGTTTTGGTTGCAAAAAAGCAATTTTCACGTGATAAAGGTCGCAGACTATTTAGGCCCATTATAATGTTGGGGGATTTACTTTTCCCACTTTATCTACTTCTCCTACACCCTATGATTTTTACAAAAATGTTCATAGGATTTCGGATTATAAAATCCGTAAACATCCAAACTATGTTCGAATTTTACAATCCAAAATATGTTTATATATAATAAGCAATCAGAATCTCTCTCATTTCAGCAGTTTGAATTTTGCTTTTAAAAACAAGCAAAAAGCAAAGTAAAAAATTATAAAGACCTGTCAAATAAAATCATAAAATATAAAAACATCATAAAAAAATTTAAAAATCAAATAAAACTAATGCAAATTTTTTCGGATATTTCTGAGAATATGAAAAATTAAAAAAAGAAAAATGGGTCTAAACGATGGAATTTTGGATTTTGAGGGGAGGAGTCTCTTAAAAAGTCCCTTCAATGGGAGTATTGATCCTTGATTTTTTTTTTTTGATTTTCCGGAGAAGTTTCGACGCAATCTGATCAAGTATCCCGAAAACTAGATTTTTTTACTAAGAACAAGTAACAATGACCAAAAACAGAAGGATGAGAGTTATGAAGATTAATATGGTCATTAAACTGGTTATCCATGTTACAAACAGACTCATAATTTGTGCTAATACGGTTTGGATTATATAATCTGAACTATTTTTCCCTTGAAAAAGGGTTTTTAGAGGGAGTTCAGATTCTATAATCTGAAAAAAGTAAGGAACACGCCCTATTTTTTGAGGTTTTCGGATTATAAATTCTGAATTGGTGAAAACTCATTTTTTTTCACCCATAACAAAGGAAAGATTCAATTCGGATTCTAAAATCCAAAAATTTCATGGGCATTTTCGTAAAAAAAAATAGGGAGCGAGAAATGGGTAGGGTGAAATAGCCTAATGTTGGGGGGTTCCTCGTGTTGCCAAATTGCCAGCATATATACTTCTGGATTGGAATTTAAAAAAAAAAGGTTTTCTTTTCATATACTTAAGAGTTGTTATTGCAAAAAATTTCATTTTTAAAATTTCTGCAATTAAACGGATTATACTTGTTTGCACAAATACCTCGATGATTTTCGTTAGTTAATTCATAAAGTCTTATAAGTATATGTTGAGTTGGTACGAAAATGGGATCACCAATAACTGAAGACAAAAGATTCATATCAATAAACATAAGTAAATGAATTTCTGATTGAGCCTCCAAAGATAAAGGCACATTAACAATCATTTGATCCCCGTCAAAGTTTGTATTGAATCCCTTACATGCTAATGGATGCAACAAATAGCATACCCTTATACTAAAATGGGTTGGAATGCATGTATGCCCCTGCATAACTTCTTTAAGTATTTCCCATACAATTAGTTCTTTTTCCCGTACTTTACTCTTATCAACTCCTATGTTTGAAGGAAAATGTTTTGGAATTAAACACGATTAGAAATGTCTAGAATAGCTTTATTGCTATTTTGTAGGGTAATCCACATCGATGTAATAAAATTGTTGGGCCAACGACAATAACAGAACGTCTCAATAATCAACTTGTTTTCCAAGTAGTGTCTTTGAAACCTTCCCTTTTTATCCTCAACTATATCTGAAAATAATTTGTAAACTTTATCATGATCGTCCCTCATTGGTTATTCACGATTGCATTATCAAGAAGTGTATCCAATACTACTTGTACCAATTTTTTCTTGACACATTACTAATTCTCCTAGTGTAGATCTACTTGTTGTGAATAGGTCAATAAGAGTGTTGTTCATATAGATAACTCTTCCATATAGTTCATTAATATCTGAACTCATTAGCTTCCCTCCATATATTTGAATAATTGGTCTCAATTCGGAAGGAAGAACTGATAAGAGACATAGAACCATCTATTATGGTTCTATATTTGTTCGGATAAAGTGCTTAGCTAATTCCATTCGTCGAACCAAAAAAACATTTCTTCTCCCAACGTTTCGATCTTTCGGTTAATTTTCATTTTCATTGTTAGTGGATCCCTCTTCTCCTAATTCTTTTCATTCTACCAACGGATAAACCATAACAATTCTTAAATCCATAATTGTTCTTGTATAGCACTTGATCCACTAGAAATTTGTCTGTTTCAAAATGTATCAAAACCCTAAGTAGCAAAAAAGAATGGGATATTGTATTTTCAAGATTGGATTTCATATTAGAATGAACCTCGTGATTGTAAGAAAGTATGTTGTTTAACTAAGGGCCTAACAAACAAAAAATTTGGGTAGGCTCGTAATATAACTAGGAAGACGTTACAAATTTGGGTTCAGGCCTTAATCCATTATGTAGGGTAGGCTTGTAATGAAAAGTAAAGGGTTTTGTTACCTCCCCAACAATTTCTCCATTATATAAGGTTTTTTTTGCTCAAGCACTTCATTGTCTAGGAGAAATTGAGCCAATTCGAAGGTGTTGATGATTATACTGATCAATCATAGAATAAAACTTATGATTCAGTCCAATTAAACTGTCTTCCTTTGAATCTGGAACTCATTCTCATATACAAGGAAATGATTCCGTTCTAAAGTTAAAGATTGTAGTTCTCGAACGAACAATCAAAAAGATCATGAAGCATCCTCAAGTTTTGGTATTTTTCCACCAATAATCGTAGTTCCGAGTACTTTTTTGATGAACTCTAATATGATCAGATTTATAAGTCAACATCTCTAGTGAAATATTAGCAACATTGAATCCCTCGAGCGCCCAAACCTCCATTTCGGTTACCCGTTGTTCTCCTTGGTTAGCCCTTTCTTTAAGGGCTTGTTGTGTAACAGGTTTATAATGTCCACAGGAACTCCATGTATTTTATCAATAAATTCAAGGTATGTTTTTTTTGTAGATTTAAAAAAGTGAATTCTTTCTTTGTATATCCAAAAATGATTTTTTTTAAAAAATTTACTCAAAAATAGTAAAAGTTATTTCGAACTCTTTTTTTATAAATTAAAATAGTCATTTTGATATTCATTAACTTAGATATTCTTTGTTATCGATTTAACATTTTAAAAATCATATATTTTTTTTCAAAAAGATGTCTCTAAAAAATGATTTTTTTGAGAAATGATTCAAAATATTTTTTTATTTTAAGCATTTTTTAAATTATATTATCCAAAAAGAGCCGTACAAAAAGGATTAAATAATGAAAATGACTTATCATGAGATTTTATTTAAACCAACTTCTCATTTGAAGATTTTTTAAAAACAACTTCTCATTTGAAGCTTTTTTTAAAAAAATTCTTTGTTAAAATGTTATTGCGAAAAAACATAACTATAAAAACCATTTTTAAAAAATGTTTTAACAAATGGACCCTCAATGAGTCTTGGATTATAAAAGTAGGTTATAGCCTTTCCAAATTCCAACCCACTTTTTTTAGAATAGTAACAATAATTCTATAACAATTTCATAATGACAATTTTTGTGACAACTTTCTTTTTCTCTCTTTTTATTGGTAAAATATAATAAAGAGTGAAAAGGAAAGAGAGATAATAAAAACATCATGTGAATATGAGAGAGAGACTTGTCCAAAAGTTTTCACAAACTAAATATTCAAATATCATTTCTCTTTTTAAAAATTATATCACTTATTTTTACTTTTAAAGTAAGTTACTAATAATGATAACACATTCTTTTGTATTAAACACATCACTAAAAAAAACACATCCATTCAATACATAACTCTAATAAATTTGTTATGTATTATATCAATAACTTTAAAGGTTTAATATATATATATATTCAATCTAATTTTTATTTTTTTTTACAAATGCATACAATCATGTGTCAACATGTAGAGTTTTACATAATAGTGTGGAAAGTAATGTGATTTAATTAGATGAGAAATGCTAGAAATATTTTATTTTCAACACTTTTAACACGCATTTTTTTATTAGATGTATGACCTATTTCCAAATTATAGGTTTCACAAAAGTTTCATCCAATAAAATAGCGAGTGTTAGAGATTGTTAAAAAGAGAATGTTTTCAACACTTCTATGTTATATGTAAAATTATTTTGAATTCTCCTGCATATAAACTAATCTCACTATAGCTATAGCTCACCAAAACTTACAAACCCCCACACAAAAAATAGTCGCTTCATGGAAGTTAGGATCCTCTCCATTTCCTTTGTCGGATACCATATCATCCATGGCCTTGTAGGCAGGACAAAAAGAAAACCAAGAATGACTAAAGAAACTATCAAAGAAGTGTACCACCATATTTTTAGGGTGCATGAAAATTTTCGACAAAAGAATATAAAAACAGACTGGGAAAGAAACTCATGTAACAGAGAAATAAGAAAGCATAGAACACTCATTCTCAATTTCTCATAACAAATCTTCAAATAGGCGTGGTCAAATGATATTATAATAAGACGCCGAAACATTTTGCAAGTTGTTAGATATTTCGATACGAAAGGAGTGTACATGTATATTTCCTTCAAAAACATGCTCACTAAAACTTAAAAGAAATATATTCAAAAAGAATAAAATCTTGTACATATTCAAAACGATATGAAGCTTAAAATACACTAGTTCTTGGTGACAAGAAGAAAAACAAGTTCACTCTGTATTTGGATTGAGGGTTTAGGAGGGGAATGGATGGGAGGGCTCACTTTTATTTTTTAAATTACAAACAATGTAAAATGCTTTTTTAAAATAAATTGAGTGTTTTTGAAGTATTATATGATCATTTATCATGTTGTTAATTCAATTATCTTAAAATCATTTTACAATGTCTGTAATTTAATAAAGAAAAGTAAGTCCTCCTCTAACCCTCCATCCAAACACACCATAAAGGATTCATCCCACACCGTTTTGTCATGCATTGCATTTTGATGTGATGCTTCCTAGACTATACAATAGGTCCAATTGGAAACTTGTTTAGTCACATATATTTGAACAATATGTAAGAATAAAGACTCGATTTGAAAATATTAACAAAATGATAAATTGTAAAATATTACTACTAAACAAACTATTTTTTGTGTAAATTGTGAGGACACAAATGAACGATAAATCCTCTCAAAGACCTTTTAAGCTCATACATTTCCATCTTTTTCGAAGATTATGCTCCAAGATTTATGAAAGTGCTCATTTCCATCTTTTTCTACAATTATGTTTCAAGATTTTAGTCACCGCCATGATTTTTTGATGTACAATAAAGACAATGAGGTTTGAACTTAAAACATGCTTCAATGATCCACTCACTCTTCAGCAATCTCTTTAGTTGATTACCATTTCACAGAAAGTGGTGATTATTTTATACACTTTATTCTTTGCTCACTTCACACTTCTCTATTCCTTTCCCATTTTTCCTTTCATATGATCCATCACATATTTTCTTTTGTAATACATTAAAAGTGAAAATTAGATGCATCCCCAAAAAGTATGATAACACTGATTTTAGGAAAGCCGTGGTCCCACAACAAAGTTAGAACAGAGAGCAGTTCAATTTACAAGCATGCTACTTTTGTTATTATTATTGTAACGTGCCCTACCAACTTCATGTTCTAGAAACAGTTAATTCCCCCACCAAATCACATAGTAAAAATTAAGAAAACAAAGCAAATCATATTAATCAAATCAGACCAACACAAACTTGCTAAAAGAACCAGAATCTCATATTATCTTAATTGTAGACCATGTAATTACATTTACATGTAAATATTCTCTATGGTAAAGGAGGAAAAATGTTGAGGGGTTTCCCAAAAAGAATCTTTGGACAAAATAGAAACCATGAAAGGAAGAAGAAATAAAACTATGGCTGATCTTGCAAGGATCTCTACTGGCTAGTGACTACAATAACACTTCCCTCAGTACCACCATGAATTCAAAATAATAACTTTTGAGTGATTTTGACCATGTTAGGGAAGCAAAATGGCTTACCACCAACAATTACATTAGCATAATCTAAAGTTAGTACTTGGTACCAATGCATTAGATCTTAAAAGGCATATTGCAAGCAACGATTGAGATCTACACAGACTCGGTTAATAAGCTTATCTAAGAGAAGTTGAACTCCTCGTCTAGAGGTAGATTAAGATCAGGCAGCAAGAATCCTCGGTTATTAACATCTTGTTGCGACGATGATGATGAAGAAGCATTCATTGTAATGTCAAATGATTCCTTCTCTTGAACTGTCTGGGGCTGAACTAATGTAGATGAACTGCAGGTTGCGTCCATATGTTCTGATTGGTCAACAAGAATAGCTTTTCCAGACACCAGAGAGGTTCTGGCTTCTTTCGTGGCCTTCTGTGACACCAAATCAAGCTGTTACAAGAGATCATAGACATAATTAGATAATAAATTAATACATTCATTCAATTCAAGTAATCGTTAAACAGAGGTTTCAAACATTGGTATGTAACAGAGAGCAGTACTACTCAATTTTTGAAACTGACAATTAGGAAAAATAAAAGAACAAGGTCTCACCTTAATTTTCTTTAAGCTTTCATTTTTGGCTCTTTCTCTCTCAACTGTGAAATTCATGGATGCCAGTTTCTGTTCAAATTTTCAAAACAAAAAACAATAAGAAATATATCTCCAATAAACAAGGTCTATATATATATACACATGTGTAATGCTAAAAAAAAATAAAAAAATCAAGGGAAGTTATTCAATATCATACATCTTTCAAATTTCCCCTTTCTTGCAGAAGCATCTTCTCTTCCTCAAGTAGTTCAGGCAGAGACTGCATTCAAAAGCATTAAGATATCAAACATGTTTAACTCAAAACAGGACACATCATTTTCTTCAAAATGAATTGCAGACACATAGACAAAGTGAAAAAGATATCATTTTGTTATTTTGAGTTTTTGACCCATGAATATGATGAAATTATTACAACAAAAGCTGAGCAAACAGATAGACATTCAGACAAAAATTTGTACTTACCCTTTTCTTTCTTATTATCCTTTTGTTGGCAGTGGCTTCAGTTTGCTCATCAACCTGCAAGATACAAAAAAAAATTAATATATCAGAGCTTAAACATACATAAATCACATTATACCAAGAATCTAACATTAGGAAGGCACAAGTATTGAAAATAATGGCACTCAACCATCACTTATAAATGTAATAATGTAAATAATGTAGGAGAATACTATTACTAGTACCACTACCCTACCAGTATCTGTCTTCAGAGCACAGTACTCAATGTACCATATTCTATCGTAATAATATTACATTGACCCCACTTCCGTACTATACAGTATATCACGTAAATCCCACTAAACTCATAAGATGCCATGATTTCTAAAATAAATAACATCACCTATTCTTTTGGCACACACTCTTATGTCCCACTAGTTTATAATTGAACTAATCTTTCACATTGTCACAAATCAAGAAAGAAAGAAAAAAAAAAAATACCTTTTTCACTTTTTTCTTTAACAAACTTTACCATTGAAAAAAAAAATGTTAACGATGTATTTTAAAGATAGATTTTTATCTTAAGAGTTAAGATTTACATACACTAATAAGTGTTGGACTAGCTTAAGTAGTCTTTTGTCATTAATACAACATTTTCCCGGATGTTGTGGTAGTGTCAGACACGATACGTGTCCGACACCAAGACACGTCTTCAATCTGAAGTGTCCGTACGGAGATTTTAACCAAACCTATGTAATACTCCTCAAATCTTATAAATAAATCCGGAGGAATATTTACATTGGTCGGAGAATGAATGAAACAAAAGTAAAGTCTAACATGTGAATGTGAAGTGTGACCGCGTCCACACGGAAAAGCACAGTAAGCGAGATCACAGTGGATTACATTCACAATTTCATTACACTTTACACAAGAACCAATAAAAAAAAAAACAAGTACAACACAACCACTACTTGTGTGTGGACACGTCAATATTACGAAATTATCCTTAACAATATTTCGCCGCTTAAGCAGTTATGACAGATTCATCTAACAAATAACAATAACAATATTCAACTACAACATTCATTATTATTATACTCATTTATTTTTTCAATAATAATAAAAAAATAATATTTTTGTTTATTATAATTTTTTTCATGATAAAAAAAATCAGTTCAAATTATTATTTATTTATTCTTTTCAAAATAAACTAAATCCTACTTTTTTGTTGATGATGATGAAATCTTATTTTATCTGATTCACTATTACCAATAATAATTCACACAAAAAAAAAATTAATATTTTTTGACAAGGATAAAAATTAAATGTTTTCCAATTTAAATTATAGTTAAAACTTTAAAGACAAAAATACCCTCGGAAGTAGGGTTTTTTCCGTAATTTTGGGTTTAATGCGGCGCGGAAAAAACGCGACAAAACTCACAAAAGTCATGAGTTCTGTAAATCCAAGGGAAACTAACAGAACCCTTCCACGGCGGTTCCGTTCATCGGAAATGGCCAAAAACCACCGATCTGATATTCTAAATGGCAAAACTACCCTTGTTAATAAAATCGTCAAAATAAAAAATTTAAATGGTATTTTCGTCTAAAAAAATTAAAACTGTCAGAGTCAGAGGTGAAAGAAACCAGAAAATAGAAAATTTTCTCAACTGGTTTGTTTCGTTCAAACAAAACTCGCTGGAAGAGAAAAAAACCGGGAGATTAAACCGGAAGAGAAGAAGATGAAGAAAAAACTGAACCGGAATTATAAAAAGGATTAGAAACGAAATCGAACCTTAGATCTTGAAGAATGAACCGGTTTGATGAACCGACTGGATGATGCTTCATTACCGTCGGCGAGGGTTACGGCGGTGTTAGCGGTGGCGGTACTAGCGGAATTGGCGGCGGACCAAGAGAGAGGAGTTGTAGGACTTGCTCTTGTGAACTTTACAGCGTGAGTCCGTCGTAGCTTTGAACGGGGTTTTTGAACGTTCCAGTGAACGGTAAACGGTGGATAAAGAGGAGATGAAGGTTTTTTGGTGAAGGAAAGGAGAAAGTTAGCGACGATTGTGTCGTCAGCCATGGCTGTTTCGACCCAGTTATCATCGTCCATGATGATGAGAGAGAGAGATGAAGATGTGGTTGCGAAGAAAAAGGGATTGAGAGAGAGTTTTTGTTAATAAATTTGGTGAATTTAATGAATGAATGAATGAAAAAGTTGGAATTGAGAAGAGTGAAAGGGTTTATATATTGTCTTTGTTGTTGTTGTTGACAAACAAACCTAAAGCCAAAGGAGTTTTGGCTTTGGTGTGGACTGTGGGCCCTACCTACCCCCTTTTTTTTTAACGTGGCATTCCATCTACTCTCTTTTCTCTTTGGGATTTACACACTCATTTTCTTGTTTTTCAATTTTTGATCTAACTGAGAATACACGTGAATTTAACTCAGTTGATAAAATCATGATATTTTATATATAGGATTGAAGTTTGAATATCAGACACGTGTTTGTATCGAGTTTTGTTAATCGGTGCTTTCAGAATAATGGTTAATGAAACTATAAATAAAAAATTTGTGTTCAAAATATAAGTTTTGACTTTTGATTAAGTAATAATTACACAACTTTTTACAAAAAAAAATATTTGTTTTGATTGCTTAACCAATGTTCTGAGAGCACTGTTTAACATTTTCCTATATGAAAATATCGTTATCTAAATAATATAGTTATCACATTATTTTTATATAAGTTATCAGATAAATTGCATATTATATCTAGTGATTAGGGTTCGAACTCAGACTTCTTTAAAAATATGTGAGCTCTGGTCACTAAACTATTTGATCAAAAGGAAAAAAAAACAATGTAGTTGCACGCAATTGTATATGATAATTCATTGAATTAAATAGGATGTATTGTAAAAAATAATTTAATGAATTAAGTAGGAGCATAACGAATAGTAAAGACCTTTTTAAACAAAATTAAGACTAATGTAGGTGAGATTCAAATCTTATTATATTTTTGTTAAGTTTGAAGAGATCATTTATCATTTGGTGCTCATGGTTATCTTGTTTTTCAATTCATTTAGTCATTGTCTTAGAAGTAAGTACAAAATTATAATTATAATAATAATTAAAAAAAAGTGTTGAAATTGATCAAGAAGAAGTTCCTCTTCTTGTATGTTTTTATTTGTTGTTTTTGTGACCAGTCAAATAAAATTATTCTTGTAGTTCCACTTCTTGTATGTTTTTATTTGTTGTTTTTGTGAGAAGTCAAATAAATTTATTCCTGTAACCGAAAAAGAATAAAAATATTCTGGAGATATAAAATTGTTTTTGATGTATTGACTCTGTTTTTATTTGTAGAAAAATAATCAATATTAATTGCTCAAGTCAAGAAAATATTAATAGCAAGAATATTTTGTTAAAAAATAATACTAATACCATAAGAATGAGTTATTATGCTTTTTGACTAACAGATATGTAGATTTTTTTCGTTTGTTTTAAATGTATGAATGTATTCTTACATTTCATGTAATGAATTCTTTCAAGAAAATGTAAATGGTTATTTTAGGAAAAACTATAACTTAGGAATTTTTTTGTTATATATAAGCTAAAAAATCATTTAAGGAAATAAAATGATGGGATATAAACATAATGCAATAAAAAGACAAAATATTGGACTTCTAACTTTATTTTCGAATAAATTTAGATTTTAAAATTATTTTTAAAAAATGTTGGCTGAGTGAAAATTTTGTATAGTGTCGCCTGTTAGAGATTGAAAATCAAATTTTTTTCTTTTCACGAAACTTAGCTACAATTCTCTAGGTGTTTTACGTATGGTTCTTAACTAAAAATACATTTTTTTAATTAATAAACTTTGAGAAACTTATGGATATAAGGAAATCATAGTGAATTTAGTTAAGAACCATACGAAAAACACCTGAAGAATTCTACCTAAGTTTTTTCCTTTTTTTTGTTGTGTTTTGAGATGAGATTGAAAATTAAAGTTAAAGGCTAGCTTAACTCACAATGTCAATATTGTTATATTAGACATGTTTATTTGGATTCAAACCTGAATTTTTTTAGACGTGTACTCCCTCCGGTCTCAAATATAAACAACTTTTTACTTTTTAGGTTCATTCAATAAATAATGTATGTGGTCCATCAAATGTAAGGAAATTTTCACTTTTTAGGTTCATTCAATAAATAATGTATGTGGTCCATACATACATTATTTATTGAATGAACCTAAAAAGTAAAAAGTTGTTTATATTTGAGACCGGAGGGAGTATAAGTTTAAAACGACGTTTGTCACTTTTATACAAATTTTAAAAAATAAATATCAATGTTGGAGAAAAAAAAATCATTTTGAAACAAAAGTTATAAATCTCAACTTAAGAGAACAAAAAATATTTTATGGTAAAAATTAATATATCCTTTTTTTTTATGAAAAGAGGGCTAAATTGAAAGAAAAAAAAATTATAACGCTTAAAGATGTTAGAATCAATTTATGTCTCAAGAACGACTCTTATCTCTCCCTAAAAAATAATTTTAAACATGTATGCATTCACTATTTTCAAATTCAAATAAAATAACTTTTATATTCAATTTACTTTAACCAAATTCAATTCTACTATTACAAAGTTAATTTATTTAATTCGTCGAAGTATAAACCTAACACAATTATTGATTGCAAATTTGATGTCTTTTGACTGAATTTTGAGTTTGATGTTAGAAAACTAAATGAATGATTACGCGTTGGATTGATTTTTATGTACTTATTACAAAGTTATAACGCATAAAAAAGGGTACTTACATAATTAATTACATGTGAGAAGCGTGGAGTTAAAGATTTAGATTCTACAGTGATTTATTTGTTAAAAAAAGATTCGAGGGTAATTTTGATTTGTTTGTATAATGGGAAATGATAACCGGTGCTCCCGGGCACTGGTTAAGGATACTAAAAAGGGAAATTATATAGTAATTATTGTATTGAAAACTGTGTAATTAATCCATAAATAAGTCAACAAAGTTTCCTTTTATGATAATAAATTTCTTTTTTTGTATGCTT
>Ga0315915_1004626_pt1 | contig 17288 bp, 7 predicted proteins | sample MpolbnodulesMG_FD_207738 | JGI IMG/M metagenome (GOLD analysis project Ga0315915, IMG submission 207738) | Medicago polymorpha root nodule microbial communities from Los Angeles, California, United States - branched nodules | ecosystem: Host-associated > Plants > Roots > Nodule | place: USA...
TTGTTCCTGAAATATAATAACTTGCAATTGAAGTAAAATAGTTCTAGAAGGAAATAAAAACATATTAAATCTAATTAAAATAAACTTAAATATTAAATAAAAGACACTAATTTAATGACTAATTATTGACTCATCAGTGGCCAGGGTTCGAACCTTACACTTGCATATATTATTTTTGGCTTATTCACTTTAAACGCACTTAAAAGATTTCTATTTAGATTTTATAGGCCTGCCCTGAGTGTCTCATTAACATTCTTAAATTTCACTTCCCAACAAAATTTTCAGTCTTTTTTTAAAGAAAAAAATCTTTCTCTATGTTGCCATGAATTATTACAAGTTCTTATCTATCCTTTTCATATAATTATTTTAATGACAAATAACTTCATTTTTTTTGTCTTATCAAACCAAACGAAAAGTGATACAACGGTTACTTAAGGATGACGAACCCACCAAGGCATACCTGTGTAATGCCTTCTTCGGTTCTCAGACTGGAAAAAAAAATAAAAATAGCATAGTAGCTACAAGTTAGTTTCAATCTATAGATTATCGTATTCTTAGATTAGGTCCTGGTTTAAGAGTTTGTTTTAAACAGTTAATTGTAAATTGTAGTTTACTTAGATATAGGCATTATATATTGTTAAATATTTATTTCCTATTAATCAATATTACAAGTGTATATTCACCTACACTCATCACATGCTTAAATGACGAGATATCCACTATATTCATCATCAACCTAGATCTATGTCTACAACTAGCATCTACATATGAATGTGTTCTAGATCCTTTAGTATGAAGTTTATGTTTACCACTTTCTAAATCATACAATCATTTTCAGAGTTTAACGTTGGAAAAACATTAAGTGCTGGAATATATATCATCAATATAATGAAACAAGAATTATATATAATCAATTAGATTAAGAGTTCGGTTTAAGTTAGTATTCTATCTAACAAAACTTAATCACAATGCAAAAATAGAAATTTGGTAAAGACATACTTATGATAACCAACACAAAGGAGTAGAGTTAGACCAAAGTTATCAAAGCTTTAATGCACACCAACGGTGGAAATTACCTTCTCTTCATAATTTCTCTAGCCAAAAAAAGTCTCCCCAAACGAGGTAATGAGCCTCTATAAAGTTCATAAAATAGGACATTCGCTTATAAAAAATCAAGCTTGTTTAATGAATTGAAAATTCTTCTAATTGAGGAAAATATTAGCTCATCGTATAGTGTCACTAATTCTGCCATAATTCGATAAGAGAAGTGATACTCGAGTAGCAAATAAACTCTTGCAATTTCTTTTATCTTTCAATTTCCACTCGCTCAACAATATGTCTTGCCCTAAAACTTCTAAGAAAATTTCTCTTCTCCCAACAAAAAATTGTTCACGCCCACCTGAACTTTCTAAAATGCTCCCCACGTAAGTCACACAGGTATTATACTCTGCGTGACTTAAGTCACATTCAGTTCCTGTTGATTTTAATGATGAATGCAAGTGATGTATGTGCTATGGTGCGAAAGATGAAAACCTTATACTAATATGTGATCTCTGTGATAATATTTCGCATACGTTTTGTGTTGGATTGGGCTACACCGTTACTGAAGGAGATTGGTTTTGCCATGATTATGTTGTTTCACATACGTTGTGTTTTCACAAATTAATATGTGTTGTTCCTGAACGTGATTGGTTTTATTGTGATTGTGATTGGTTTTGTTCCTGAAGGTGTTGTATTTGTCATGATTGACTGGACTGCACCGTTACTTGAACAACCTCTTAGATAATAGGTTGAAGGAGGAAGCATGCGGCTGTGGTGGAAGAAAGAATGGCGTAGAAGGAGAACCGAACGTGACTTAAGTCACGCTAAGTATAACACCTACATGACTTAAGTCACATGGGTGCATTTTGAGAGGTTCAGGTGGACGCGAGCAATTTTTGTTGGGAGAAGAGCAATTTTCAACTTCTAACTTGGTTTACTTTCATCTCGCTTAGAGATTTGCCTTGAGCCCAACATCTTTAAAATTATCCAATTCATGTATCTATGAGCAATAAATAGTACAAAATATATGAAATTATGTTAGCTACATTGGCTCTCAAAGGCTAATTTATTGCCATTTACAATAAGTTAAATAATTTTTCTTGAACTACTTGTAAAACAAGTCAATATGTACCAATCAAATGTGTAATGGGTATTGCCAACCTTTTCTTTGAGGGGTTGGCCATGAAGAGAGCTTCCAGAGCTGTTGAGTTAATGCATCTTCTTCCTCAGTTACAGGATCCTTAAAGTGAGCTTATTCTACTTCGATCGTGCATGGGTATTGCCAAACTTTTCTTTGGCTTAAGAACGTGCCAACCGATTCACATGGAAGAGGCGGCTATGTTGTTTGACAAAGAGTTGCGTGAAGCGGTTGAGGACATTGTGGTTGGTGGAGGTCCTTTCTTTGGGGATCTTCAATGGAGGTTGGCTTCTTTACCTATTAGGTTTGGAGGGTTGGGTTTGTACTCAGCATTAGAGGCTTCTTCGTACGCTTTTGTGGCTTCTAGGGCACGGTCTTGGGTGCTACACGATCATATTTTGAGAGACAGTGGGTTATGTGGCATGGATTCGGATTTTGATAATGCTTTGGATGGTCTTCGTGGTGCGATTCCAGATTTTGATGTTAGCAGTTTTACTAGCAAAGACACAGTCCCTCCTAAAGCACAACATGTTTTGGCGAGAGCTCTTTTTAGTAAAAGTGTTCAGGATATGGAAGTTAAGTTTGACATGACCACGAGACAAAAGGCAATTTTTGGATGTTTGCAAGCAGCACATGCTCAGGATTTTCTTCAAGCTATCCCGATTGATGGGTTAGGCCAACATATGTCACCAGTGGAGTATCGTACTATCCTTAGATATCGCCTTATGATTCCCCTATTTCCTATTGATGAGGTGTGCTCTGTTTGTCGTAAGGCGTGCCTAGATACTTTTGGGGAGCATGTCGTTCATTGTAAGGAGCTTCCCGGCTTTAAGTACAAACATGACTTTGCTAGGGATGTACTTTTTGATATTTTCAGACGGGCGGGAATATCAGTGAAGAAGGAGGGGCCTGTGAACTTCTTGACTGACCCACTAGATAGAAGATCAACACTCAGGCCTACAGATGTTATGGTGTACGGATGGGTAGGTGGAAAACATGCTTGTGTAGACTTGACTGGGGTTTCACCACTTGTGGGATTAGGTGTCAGACCTTTTACCGTAGGACATGCAGCCCTTAAAGCTGCGTCAAGCAAAGTGGCCAAACATGAGAAAGCGTGTGTTCTGACAATCAACATGCTTTTATACCATTTGCTTTTGACACTTTCGGTTTCCTAGCACCAGAGGTTGTTGACCTTCTACATAGAGTTCAAAAGGTCATGCATAGCAATGTCATGTCTCCTAGGTCCATGAATGTTGTGTTCACGGAGATTGATTTTGCTATCCAAAAAGGTCTAGCGGCGCAGCTTGTTGCCAGTTTGCCTTCTATTCAAGCGTAAATAATGATTTATATATAAAAAAATTCACTAATTAATATTGGTGTTGGGAAGTGGAAAACCACTAGTCCCCACCAAGAAAAAAAATTGTAAAATTACATAAATTTGACACTTCTAGACTCTCCAAACTTAAAACTATGTTTATAATGACTATTATTTTATCTATTGATTTCGTTATCGATATAAAGATGTTGCTAGAATGAGTCCAGTGTACCACATAATCAGTTTCCAAATTGTTTTCTTGAATTGCTGAAAAATCATAGTTGATTGAGATGTTTTTATAATTAGTTTTTTTTTTTAAGGAGAAATTTATAATTAGTTGTTTTATTGATTTTTCAATTTTTATTAAAACCATCTAGGGACAGTTCCACCTATTTGTAATTGGGATTTGCTACCACTCCAGATTAACATAAGCAAAGTAACCCACCAAGCACATAGTGATTTTATGTTACCAACATTGCAATTGACCTCCACATCTGTTCGTTGTTCTCTTTTAGCATGTCAAATTTTCACAAATACATGGAACTGTGAACAGATACAATATCTTAAATTTAAATTTGAATGTCCGTCCCATTCTAATTATAATAGCAAGAAAATTTTAAAAAATCATTAAAACAATAAAAAATCATAATATCCAAGATTATACATTTTTTTTAAGGAAAAAAAAAATGTTCTTCGATTATAAAATACTAAAGTTCGAACACAATATATATAAACTGTTTATCTTATTAAAATATCTGCTGTGTCGATTAATACATGTTCTTCGATTTATTTTGGTATAATGACCTTTTGATTACTATAAACTGTTTATCTTGTTAAAAAAATAAATCAAATTAGGAAACTATTTACCTTTTGATTACAATAATGTTAATTATGAAAATATTATAGCGTAGAGTATATTTGGAGCCCAAAACGCCCTTATATATATGATTTATGAAAATGCAGACAAGGCTTGCTTCTTGGAAGAATAAACTGCTAAATAGGCCTGGCAAATTGGCTCTTGCTTCCTCGGTCCTGTCTTCTATCCCCACCTACTACATGCAGATTAATTGGCTCCCCCAAAGCTTATGCGAAAGTATTGATCAAACAACTCGCAATTTTATCTGGAAAGGTGCCAACGACAAAGGGGTTCATTTAGTTGGATGGAAAAAAATAGCCAAGCCTAAGCATCTTGGAGGCCTGGGTATTCGGACAGCTAGAGAGGCTAATACTTGTCTTCTTGGAAACTTGGTTTGGGATTTGATTCAAAATAATAACAAGCTCTGGGTTAATCTCTTCATGAATAAATATTCAGCTGGTCCGAGTCTTCTTCATGCTTCCATTACCGCCAGCAGCTCCCCCACTTGGTCTTCCATCATCCGGGCAAAAAATGTTTTAAAAAGCGGCTATTCGTGGCGTGCAGGTTCCGGAACTTCCTCTTTTTGGTTCAGCTCATGGAGTGTTTTTGGCCCCATTGGATCCCTCGTACCAGTAATCGACATACATGATCTTCACCTTACTGTTAAAGATGTTATAACAAGAAGTGGTAAGAGGTCTCAACTGCTGTATACTTCCCTTCCCCCTGCTGTGTCTGATTTCATTAATAATAGCAACCTCAGGTTCAATGACGCGGTTGATGACGGCTTCATTTGGCATCATAATCAAAATGGAGTTTATTCTACAAAAAGCGGCTATAATTGGCTTCTTTCCTTTCAAGAAGATCACCTTGTCATTCTCTCCTGGTCTTGGATCTGGAGACAAAAATTACCAAAAAAATTTAAGTTCTTCATTTGGCTGGCTTGTCATAATTCTATCCCCACTCTATCATTACTTCATCACAGAAACATTGCTCCTTCAGCTACTTGCACTCGATGTGGTGATTTTGATGAAACGGTGTTCCACTGCATCCATGATTGTAGATTTTCGAAACATATTTGGCAACACCTTGGTTTCTCTGATTCCTCCTTCTTTTTGGCTGACAGTGTCAGGAATTGGATTTTGGATGAGCTGAACGGTTTGCGTGCCATCTTGTTAGCAGCAAGTATGTGGTGGGTTTGGAGATACTGCAATTCTATGTGTTTGAATACTAAAACTATCCATCATAGCAGACTGATGTCGCAAATACATACAGCAGCTGAAGACATCAACCGTAGTTACTATTAGCCAAGACCTGTTGCCTCTTCTGTCAGGAACGTCAGATGGAATAACAGCAATTTTGATTGTGCAATTTTAAATGTCGACGGTAGTTGTATTGGTACTCCAACTCGGGCAGGATTTGGTGGTCTGATTCGCAACAGTGCAGGGTTTTCTACCTGATCGGCTTCTCAGGCTTCCTTCCCTCTTCCACAGATATCCTTGAAGCGGAGCTAACTGCTATCTTCCACAGTCTTTCCATAGCAAGGGATATGGGCATTACAGAGTTAGCCTGTTACTCAGACTCTCTCCTCTCCATTAACCTCATTACCGGTAATTCATCGAAGTTTCATCTTCATGCTGTCCTCATTCAAGATATTAAAGACAAGGTGTCTCAGCTGAACTATTCGCTTCACCACACTCTTCGCGAAGGGAACCAATGTGCCGATTTTTTTGCTAAGCTAGGAGCAATCTCGGATGCCAACCTTCTTCTTCACCCAACGGCTCCTGATGATGTCCGTCCCTCCTTAAGGAATGATGCCTCTGGAACTTGGTTTCTGAGATCCTAATCTTTTTCTTTTGTTGTTTCTTTTGTTTTCTCATTAGCAACGGAAGCTAACATAAATTTAATGCATGGGCCAAATTAAAAGAAAAAATAAAATATTTTTAAAATCAACATATTAAATTTAAAGAAAAATTTAATTTTAGTCCAATAAATTTTAACTTTTTAAGTTTCGTCACTGCAAAGAAATTATTCAATCTTTGCCTAAACAATGAGTGTTTTTGGTCATTTAATCTTGATAAAAGCAAATTAAGGACTAAAATTAAATAAACTATTAGGAACTTAACTTAAACATCGAGAGTGTTTTATAGACTAAAACCAAATTTAACCCTAAACTTAACTAATATGTTAAAAAAACAATAATTTTTACTTACATGAAATGTAAAATAAATCAATAACAAAGAAAATAAAAATTGACAATAACTATTTAAAAAAGTTGGGCACAACACGTTTTAAAAAGTTAATTTTATTTATAACTGATTGTACACTAAATATACTATTAATGTTTTTTCAATGTAAACAAATAAGTTATTTGCAAAAAAAAACTCATTATATGTTTAATTTGTTTCTCACAATTGTTTTGACAATTTTTATTCTTACAAAGGTTTTCTCCAAAATTGTTATTGAGACCGAAAGTGTTAAACTAATACATATAAATCTATCAGTCCCGTAGTAATTTCTTAACTTTCTTATTTATGCTAATTTTTAACAAATAAATATATTTAGGGTAGCTAAATGCTTTTTATTTGGGGTAGCTAAATATAAAAACATACCAATCTATTCAAGAATAATACTTTTTTTGGGGTAGCCATGGCTACCTCATGTTAATGAAGGGAACCGCCCCTGCACATTAGCCTTGTAACCCAAAAAAAAATCAAAGATTATTCAAAAATTCATCATGATCTTGAAGATGAAAGAGATATACAGTAATTTAGGTTCGATCTGCAATTGTCCTCGCCTCTAAATCAGAAGAGGGAGTGCATTGTTATTTTGTTTGGTTTATATCAACAAATATTGAACTGCAAATCTCTACACGTCGCACATTCTTTCAAAAAAAAAAAAATCTTTACACGTCGCACATTCGTTCTCTAATTTTGTAGACATAGTTAGAACATCATAAGAACTTTCATCATGAAATTTTAGAGATTTTAAACGAGATACAAATTAATTATGAATTGTTTAAGAAATTCATAATTATGGGGGTTAAAATATCATAATAAATCCGTCCTAGTCGGAAAAATCTAATTTTTGTGTATAGCCATGTTTTAACATCCTAAAGATGCCTCTTCTTAAAAAAAAATCTTAAAGATGCCTGGAAAAAATCATGAAAAAATTCAATCGTTAGATAACTTTTTTGGACCACGCGTATATTATAGGATAAAAATAAAAAGAATATCAAATTGCAGGGTTAAAATATCTATTTTTTATTTTGCAGGGCCATTTTCAGATATCACGTATTTCGCAGGGTCAATTTAAACGATTAACCCTAACATTTTTTTGTCAAAAAAAAAACTAACAATATAACATTTTGTCGGAAGAAAAAAAAACAATATAACATTAATACAGGAGCCGAACCTGGTAATGAAAACTTGTCCATATAGATTTCTTCTTCTAGTTCACCATAAAAAAAGGCAACTTTCACATCCATTTGGAGTACTATCGAGTTATGAACGGCGACTAAAGGGACCAGCACTCTTATGGATATGATTCTAGTGACTGGTGAATGAGTATCGAAGAAGTCTATATTTTTCTCTTTTTCTAAAACCTTTGACTACAAGGCTCGCCTTGTATTCATCAACCGTACCATCAAATTTTAGTTTCTTTTTCGAAAATCCAAATGCAACCAATTGGTTTTGCAACTATGAGACAAGTCAACCAAGTGTCATGTTTTGTTAGACTCTAAAAAATCTATTTCATCGTTTATTGCTTCATAATTCAACATCCATTAAGAATATAGTTTTTTAAGGCTTAATGGATCTTCTTCCAATGTATAAACCAAGTTCATACTCTTTAGCTATTCTAGCTTTCTTACCTCCTCGTGGTTCTATAACATCTGGTACGATGTTTTCATAACTATTTCTGATTACATGAATATGATCAGATATAGTGCCCCCACTAGTTCATAATTTTTTTTTTAAAAAAAAGAATTTATTTTGCTCCCAGTAGCGCCCCCACTATTCTTTAGTTAAAGGGGTAAATATTTTCATAGAAATCCGCATCTTTTAATTCTATGATCACTTTAGCATTTAGGTCATAAACCTATATGATTCGTTGATTATAGCATACAAAGAAACCAAGGAAACGCAAAAAAATAATAGTAAAACAACGGAAATACAATAAAAATTCAATTAAATATACATGAAAAAACTAGTTTGCACTTCTAAATATTTGCTATTTTCATACTAGTTTTTTATTTTATTTTTAGAGATCATACTAATTTTATGCATTTTTTATTCATTTTTTTATAGTATTTTTCTGGTTTTATTTTTATTTTTTCATTAAAAAAATAAAAAAAATATTTAATATAAATAATTAATTATGTGGACAAAGTAGGGCCAAAATCTTGAAAAACATAAAATAGAGGGGGTAAAATTCCGAGTTTTAAAATAGGGGAGGCAAAATCCAGAATCAATCAAAATTGAGGGGGGGATCCAAATTGAATCAAAATAGGGGGGTTAAAACTGCACTTAAGCCAAAAATATATAAAGTTTATTTTTTTGTTTTTTTAACTAGTGTTCAAGAGACATTATCATAACCTCTTTTTTTTTTTGGTAATGGAAAACTTATTCGCTTCATTAAAGCTCAAAATATCAATACAATTTGGTATTTAAAAAAAATATAAGAAACAAGTCAATAACATTATACATAATCGTCTTAGCAAGACTACAAATACTCATATAAATCTCTTGGGTTAATAGGTCTTTACTTCCCTGTAATATAAGTCATTTTCAGTTTTCCCTATAATATTTTTTTGTTTACCCCCTGTAAAAAAAAACTCTTTTGATTTACCTCCTAATAGGCCAAACAAAAACGAAAACTTCTTGAAAAAAAAAGGTTTTTGTTTGGCCTATTAAGGGGGTAAATCAAAACAATTTTTTTTTACAACGGGTAAATCAAAACAATTATTTTTTACAAGGGGGTAAATCAAAAAAAAAAATTACAGGGAAGAAAACCTAAAATGACCTATATTACAGGGGGTAAAGACCTATTAACCCTAATCTCTTTTCTAAAAAAAACTCAACATAAGAGTTATTCCAATAAGTTGATAACAAAATTTGACAATTATTCAAAATGGAACCTATATTCCTACTCCCTCCGTCCTATAATAACCGAGTTATTTGCAAAAAAATATTGTTCCAGAAAAATCGACCCATTTCACTTTTCAATATAATATTAATTACTTTTTTTCAATTATAACACTAACTAATACTACTTTTACCACTTCTAATTCAATATATTATACTTTACATTTATGATAAAGAAGAATGAATCAATAGATGATAAGGGCTAGGGGTGTAACGGTTCGGTTTGGATTAGTTTTCAGTTAAAAAAATGTCCGAACCGATGAAACCTTTATCGGTTTTGATTGGATCAGTTTTCATTGTTTTTCAAAAAAGAAACCGAACCAAACTAATCGGTTTGGATTGGTTCAGTTGATCGGTTTATTTAAAAATACAATTAAAAAAAAATCATATTCTCACAAAATATTTCATAGAACTTTGTGTAATTGTATTTCATATTTTGTTTTTTCATGTTCTCTATTTTTCAAACAACTTTTTGTAACTAACCTTACTTAATATTTCATACATATGATCCAAGATTCATTCATCCATCATTCTCACAAAATATTTCATAGAACAATGAAATAAAATGAGTATAAATCATTGGCATAAACCAGATAAAACTAACCAAGAGATGAACGACCTCAGCGGTGACCGGTGGCGATGAACAATGGGTTTGGTGTGATTGACGGCTAGAATTTCTTTTTTAGTAGAAACGAAAGAGTCTGAAGGATGAGATAAGATGAAGATGAGAGAAAGTGAATGGATTAAAAAGTATTTTATGTTTAATTTTGGGTTTAACCATAAGTTTGTGTGAGGTAAGATAATATTAGTAAAATAAGGAGTATGGTTATCGTCGGATTGGTTCATCGGTTTCACGAATCTCGAAATGAAAAACCATGAACCAAACCAAATTAGATCGGTTTCGATTGGTTTGGATCGGTTTCAAACCGAACCAAACAAGCTCGGGTATTTTTTCAGTTTGGTTCGGTTTGAACTTTCGGTTTTGTTGGTTTTGTCCAAACCACTTACACCCCTAATAAGGGCACTCAAATCCATTTCTCTCTCTCTTTCACTTATACATTTTTTCTTAATAAGTGTGAAATGAGTCAATGGCTCAGTTAAAATGGGACGGAGGGAGTATTTCTTAGTTGATTCAACAATAATATTTTTCAAATTAAAAGACTAAATTATTCTTTTAACATATTTGAGTGATTGCTTGCTTTGATCGACTCTTACTGTTTTAATAACTAACTGCATATTTAGTTACTACCTCAATTTAAACTGTTTTAATAACTAACTGCATATTTAGTTACTACCTCAATTTAATATACACGACTCTTGAATCATTTATCGTCAATGAAGAAAGTGACTGCATGCATAATGTATTTTTTAAGAAGAATATATATACTATTTTCGTTTCAATATTGTTATCTTTGTAGATTTTTGAAAATAAAATGATAGAAATACGTATTTTTATGTTTGTTGCAGTTTTATTAAATTTTATTTTAAAGTATAAAATGTTTCTGAGAACATAAAAAGTTTTTTAGAGAAAAGTGTTTCAGATAGGGGCAATCCAAAACAGATTCCAGGTGTAGGAGTTATGAAAGAATTTTTTGTTTAAAGATGAAAGAAAATTATTCTTTAAGCATCTAACAATTGCTCACAAACACCTCAAATTACCAAAATACCCCATACGATAATTAACTATCATTTGGTCAAGGCCGTTTCTGGAATTTTGGTGGCCTAGGGCGAACCTACAATTTGGATCCTAACTAATAAATATATATAAACATCAAACTTGATACAAAAAACAAATCAATTTTTTTAGGGCCTAATAGACCCCTAAACAAAAAATTTGGGACCCAAATTTCATATTTATTTTTTGGGACCAAGGGCGGTCGCCCTGCCTCTAATACGGCCCTGCATTTAGTAATAAACAGTAGTTAGTTGTCGTACAATAGGACCTGTAAGCGGTTGCTAGATAGTTAAAGAACAATCTCCGATATGAAATCAATAGGGCATGAGGAAAGGAGAAACACCAGATTACATAACACATAGGTGGTTCTGCTTAACCTTTTTACACGATAAGAAAGTCACATTCAAATTGAAACCATTATTTGTCGTGACCAAGACACAAAACAAAAAAGATACTCAGAAAGAAGCTTCCTATAGTGTAGTTTTTTCCTTCCATTTTATTTATTAGGTTTGGTTAGAAGTCATCCATAAATGTGTCTTTTAACAACCCACACTTTAAGGTGTGATTTTCACTTTTTAGTTATAACTTTGTTAAAATACACCTTCATAAAAATTAGTTGGTGTTTTTTAATAAATACTCATAGAATAACTTGTTAAAAGACAACTTCATAAAATGTGTCTTCTAGCAAAACTCTTATTTATTTATAGCTGCATTCCATGTGCCCATAGTAGAGTGATTGACGGGATCGTCACCGACCATAACATCAACAGATCCATGTTATAAACATTCACATTGGGGAGCATGTTATGCAAGATTTTAAAAACATGAATATTATCCTTTCACTAACAATTAAAATATTAATGTTTCATTTTCATTATTATTTCCATACTCCGCTTATGTACCATTAAGATAATAATATTAGCGACGTTAATCAATTTAATTATGACACATAAGTCAATTTAATTATTTTTTCTATCTCTTTCATATATTTTGATGTTTAAAAAATTGAAATTGTATTGCCATGTGTTGTCTTTGAATAGGCTAATATCATGCGACAACATGTCACACAAGTACAATAATATTTTTCTCTACATTTGTATCCTTGTACATCTCATGTGTCTCCTATAAAAAAGAAAGAGAGGAGTCCGGAACTCTCCATTTACTAGTCTCTCAATTTTTTTTATGTGAAGAAATAAAGACACAAATAAATTTGAAAATGATTAAAAGTTGTAGAACCCACTACTTACTTTTTTGTATTTATCTCTTATCAAATGATATTATTCATTTATTTTTAACAAATGAAGAAGATCTTAACTCGGAAAAAAGAGACAATTTTGTCTTTCATTTTTTATCATAATGATAACGCAATTCAGGATTATGGTATTAAAATTTGTGTAGAAAAATCCACGATTTTCTCGCATAGTCCATTTCAAACAAAATAACCAATCACACATCTACAAAATAATTTAATTAATTTATAGGGTTATTGTTCAAATTAACCATATAAATTGGTCATATGCGAAATCTGACAAATGACTCTAAAAAATCAAATTCTAACCATCTAATTTGAGATTCTTCATATTTTTAACCTTTTATTTTTAGTTGTTGACATAACGTTCATAAAAGTGACTTATGAGACGTTAAAACACAACTTTTAAATTGCTAAAAACGGAAAGAAATTAGATGGTTATAATTTGTTTTTTTGGGTTGGCGAATTTCAGAGGTGTTATCTTCTTAGAGATTTTTTTTTTGTTTGTGAAACTTGCTCCTTTATCTCTACCCAAAAATAAATGGTATTTTCAGCATTTCCAACTCGAAGAATTTATGTAAAGTGTTCTTTATAAAAGAATTTACGTGAAGTTATGAGAAATTGAGAATACATTGCTTCCAATTCACTGCACAACAGCAATAACCCAAGGGGCACTAGTCTTGCACTTCCACTATCCCCAAGCACCACTTTTCAACAAAGTTCCTAAAATAATGAACTTCACCAATAAAGTTACTAATAAAACTAACTTATATCCCCCTCTAAAAAAAAGCTAACTCATATCCACCGCCACCATAAAATCCCCCTCTAGAAAAAAGCTAACTCATATCCACCACCACCATAAAATCCCCCTCTAAAAAAAAGCTAACTCATATCCACCACCACCATAGCTAGTTAAATGATATTAAAGCTAAAAATAACCACTATAATGTCCATATTCTTTTATGGGCAATGCTATTGTAACACAAACCATAGCTAGTTAAATGGCATTAAAGCTAAAAATAACAACTATGATGTTCATCTTCTTTTACCGGCAATGCTATTGTAACACAAACTTTATCAGATGTACGTGTACCATTAGGCACTGTTTGGCAAGCATATAAACAAGCTTATAACTTACAAGCACGTATAACAACAACAAAAAACTTGTTTAGTAATTATATTTTTATCACGAACTTATAGTTTGATTTGCTAGTTTCATATGTTATTTCAAATACTAGCTTTTAATTAATAACTTATCACTTTTTATTCCATCTTTACCTTTTTAAATATTATTGAAATACATCATTGATAGCTAGTTGAATTTAATAACATTGTAGGGGTTTGAACCCCAAACTTTACCTATAATATCGATAATATTTTTTAATTTAATTGTTTAGAGCATTGTCCAACTCAAATTAATTTTTGAGTGGTGATATCAACACTCTCTTTCCAACACTCATTTTCTAATTGACTTAAATCATGACGAGTCTCACACTTTAAAAATAGAATACACTTAAAATGGTGAGTCATACATTGATTTTATTCAATTTTCTTGATTTCAATGGTGTAAGATATTTCATCCCAACACCGAATATGTGTAATTTTCTTGTTCGAACTTGGACCCTCTTTTATTTCAAAAAGTAAACACAATAAACACTTCCATCTGTTAGTAGTAACAATTTATTGGAAGAAGTTAAACTCAAGTGTCTATCTAGAATAAGAAAGGCAATTAGTAGCAACTAATGTTATCCAACCGAACCCCAACAATAATAATTTACTTTTTACACGGGTAGTGTAACGTTGTTAGACCAGAATCAGTGCATTGAGTGATGCATTGCACCCCACGGCCCACACTGTGATCAACTCAGAACCGCCTTTCCTTCACGCACTCTAATTGCATTATTTATTCACTCCCCACCATTTCTTCTTCACTATCAACACTTCTCTCTCTAACTCTAACTCTAACTCTAACAATGGAAGGGTACAATAACAAAACCCTTCTCTTCCTATTATTAGCCATCTCCTTCTCTTTCACACTCTCATCGACCATCACCACTAACACAGAAACACAAACACAAACACTCTCTATTCGCTCTCTTCCTAACCCTTCTTCAACACTCTCAGAGGAGTCTCTATCCATACCCGAATCCGAAGACTCTCTCTCCCTTCAACTACACCACATAGACACTCTCTCCTCCTCCGACAAAACCCCACAACAACTCTTCCATCTCAGACTCCAAAGAGATGCTGCCAGAGTCGAATCCTTCGCAACAGCTCTCAACAAAACCCGTCCCCATAGATCCGCTACTGGTTTCAGCAGCTCCATCGTCTCTGGTCTTTCTCAAGGCAGCGGCGAATATTTCACCCGTATCGGTGTTGGAACTCCAGCTAGGTACGTTTTCATGGTTCTCGACACCGGAAGCGACGTGGTTTGGCTCCAATGTTCTCCATGCCGGAAATGTTACTCCCAAGCAGATCCAGTTTTTGACCCAACAAAGTCACGCTCCTACGCCGGAATCCCATGCGGTGCTCCTCTTTGCCGGCGACTCGACACTGCTGGTTGCAACACCAAGACCAAGGTTTGTCAGTATCAAGTTTCTTACGGCGATGGGTCTTTCACCTTCGGTGATTTCTCCACTGAAACACTCACGTTCCGAAAGACGCGCGTGGCGCGTGTGGCTTTAGGATGTGGTCATGATAACGAAGGTCTTTTCGTTGGTGCTGCTGGTTTATTAGGTCTTGGTCGTGGTAGATTATCTTTCCCGGTTCAAACCGGTCGCCGGTTCAATCAGAAATTCTCTTATTGTCTTGTGGACCGGTCTGCTACATCAAAACCGTCTTCTGTTGTATTTGGTGACTCGGCTGTTTCTCGAACCGCCCGGTTTACTCCGCTTCTCAAAAATCCTAAACTCGATACTTTCTATTACGTTGGGCTACTTGGAATCAGTGTCGGTGGTGCTCCAGTTCGCGGCGTCTCCGCCTCGCTCTTCAAACTCGACACCGCCGGAAACGGCGGAGTTATAATTGATTCAGGTACTTCAGTAACCCGATTGACCCGACCTGCTTACATTGCACTGAGAGATGCTTTTAGGCTCGGTGCTACGCATCTGAAGAAGGCGCCGGAGTTTTCATTGTTCGATACTTGCTTTGATTTATCTGGGCTGACGGAGGTGAAGGTGCCAACATTGGTGCTTCATTTTCAAGGTGCTGATGTGTCGCTTCCGGCACAGAATTACTTGATTCCGGTGGACAACAGTGGGAGTTTCTGCTTTGCTTTCGCCGGAACGATGAGTGGTTTGTCTATCATTGGCAACATTCAGCAGCAAGGGTTTCGGGTCAGTTATGATCTTGCGAGTTCGCGGGTCGGGTTTGCACCGAAAGGGTGTGAATGATGAGAATTGGGATCTACTCTTTCCCTTTCCTCTGTTTTCTGATCATTACTATCAATTATTATTATGTCTTTTTTATTCTTATGTTTTTAAAGTTATTATTATAGATTAGAGAAGGAAAATGAGATCTTAATAATCTTTTTTAGATCTCATGGATTTAACAAAATGAGAATGTTTTTTTAGTTTCCACCGATCAAGTCTTTGAATGTTGGTGTGATTTTTATTTCCCAATTAAATACCACAACTACCATATGAGAGTCTACGATCTGTTTTGCTTCTTCCAATTTCGTACTGTGACGGTACTTGTACTTTATTTGATTTAATATTGTGTTGAAAAATATAATTGAACTATAGGATAAAAAAATAATTGAACTATACAATAAAAATATTGTTGAACTTATTAGCTAAAGATCTTGCTTTGTGTCAATGTCAGCAGACGTGTGAAAACCGTACTTATGTTTTCTTTTCTTTTTTGCCATCTCATGCTGCAAAACTCTTGGATTAAATAAAAAAGATGATTTAAGTTTGTAGGAGTAGTACTAAATTATATTGTCCATTAAAGAGTCAAAGGTGAGTTCAAACAAAGAGAGTTGCTTCTAGAGGGTGCAGTGCTCTAAAATTCTTGCGAGTCATTTTTCCACCCTTACACCAAAACGGTGCAGTATCTCTTATGATTCATATAATTGAATTTGTTTTAAGGAGGCAAAGCACATGGTTTAGTGCCATATTTCCAAAGTGGCCAAATTGCACATGCTAGAGACAGCAAGTCAAAAGATGTGAGCACCAACCCCCCAGCCCACACATAAAAGATTGACAAGTACAGACAAAGGGAGAGAAATACGTCGAATAGTTAGTATGGGATAACTTGGGAAAGGTAAAAGCAATCGTCTCTTTTCTACACTATTGGATTCTAGCTGTGAGAAAAATTATAAGTGGAGCAACCACTAAGGCACTAACCCAAGGCAACTCCTTTTTCTAAAACAACCCATGAAGCCATCACTTTTCAGCCATGCATGTAACTAACTGTCTGGATGGAGTGACATTTGATGAAGCAAAAACACATATGCATACTTTTTGATGTAAATTTGCTGGGATTTTAAAAGTTGAGAATTGAAGTTTCTACGCCAAAGTAATTTTTTGTCGTGATTTCAAGCAAAACTATGGCCATCCAAACGGATACTAACTAATTAACTAAGTGGGTTATGAATTAGTGCTTTGTAATTAAGCCCGATTCATAAAGTGTATATAATAAATAATTACATTGCGATAATGAATAAACTATTGAAGTGTATTTCATCATTGTCTCAAGAGAAGATGGTCCAATCTATCCTATTTGGTTATAAAACAACAACATTATTGCATTGCATCATGGTTGCTTATTTATAAATTTTGATGTTTTATGTTGATATATTGTGTGACGGAGTTTAATCTTTTTCGGTCAGTATTAAAATATTTCAAGAACCAACAAAATAATAAAACCTGGT
>Ga0315915_1004631_pt1 | contig 17276 bp, 11 predicted proteins | sample MpolbnodulesMG_FD_207738 | JGI IMG/M metagenome (GOLD analysis project Ga0315915, IMG submission 207738) | Medicago polymorpha root nodule microbial communities from Los Angeles, California, United States - branched nodules | ecosystem: Host-associated > Plants > Roots > Nodule | place: USA...
TCAGCATTGGTTAGTCAGCCTGCGATTTTGATGTATAGCATGGAGGATCGAGTGTTTCCTAGATTTAGAGTTTTTCAGCTTTTGAAATCACAAAATCTATGTCAGAAGGTTCCAAGCTTTGTTACTGTGTTAGCTTTTTCTGAGGACAAGTTCTTGGACAGGTTTATATCAAGGTGTAATGAAAATGCAGAGGCATTATTGATAGCTTACAAGGGGCATTGTCTAGAAACGTAATGATCTCATGACGCTCTATTTTGCACTTTTCTTTTCATGAAGCTTTAGGCTATTTGGGGATTACAACTTTGTTGGTCTTATGGTTTACCTCCTTTCCAATTACTATGAGATATAGATTTTGATGGTAATGTTCCTACCTACCTATCTTCTATATATGTTCTGTGCATCCGAGTTTTCAAACCAATAAGCAGTTATCAAACATATTTCATCAAGAAAGTTTACTCGTTTTAGAAGTAAAAACATGTATGAGGTGCATTTTAGAGTTTAGAATCTTTACTTAAATCACTAGTTTCTTACTGCTCTTTTCCACAAAAAGCCATCACAATCTTTCATTTGTACTCATCTTGTTATTATCTGTTGGAGCTGCTACGATCTAAATTCTGTTGCATTATGTTTCATTTGCTAGCAACCCCCTCTGGTTTTTGAGTCTTCCTTTTACACTCTCGTTTCATATTTTGAATAATTTGTGGTTATTTTTTAGAACAGTGGCACAATGGATTATGAAAAGAAGGATTGAGGTGCTTGGGTTTAGATGAGGCATTGAGGCCTGCCATCGGGCAGTGTTGAAATCTTTCATTAGAAGATTTTGCTCAATTGATGTTTTTTTAACTATTTTGAAATTGGTTCCATTGGTGCCTTCTGTACAATGTTTATTTTTCGGATAATACTGTTTTTATGTTGTATGGAGTTATAAGAGCTGCAATTCTACATGCCCGCTGTGTATATCCGTTTTTTTTTTTTTTTTTAATATAAAGCAATAAATTTTATTAAAAAGATGAAGTACAACTCATTATATCGAGATAAGGGCAAACAAAAAAAATCCAACAACCTTCCAAGAGGCCAATATCCATTTGGACAAAACTTAGGTACAGTACCACAAGTGTTGTTGGTACTGTTCCCAATCAAATTGTAACACCTGGCTTGTTTTATTCCACGTCACTTCCCTGTTTCTATTTCTCTGTGAAATTAATTGGAGTTTAAGGAATTGAGAATAACCACCGTGAATCATCTATGACAATTGCCTCACACACATCATTGAAATTGTTTAGTTATAATCCACCATTCCAAGATTCCACCACCGTCACCTGAACCTTCATACCTCACTGCCATTGTGAAACCCAGTTACACTCACCACCAAGCATGCTTATTTATGTATCTCTCCTATCTCCTCAATTGAGTCTCATATGCAACACCAAAAACGTTGGACTCACGCATAAATTGGATACAGGAAAATTGTACCTCTCTAGATTCCATTGATTACGAGTTTGGATCTAAATTTCGTCTCTGACATCGACAGAGATGGCATCTATGTTGGTGGTGAAACACGTTCTATTAACTTGAAGCTTTTACGGTAGAGATTAGAGAAGAAGGTGGGTTGATGGAGCTTATCGACCAACAATGCATCTTCCGTTTATCCCTTTGAAATAGAAGGTGGGTATGTGGAATAAAACAAGCCAGGTGTCACAATTTGATTGGGAACAGTACCAACAACACTTGTGGTCCTTTACCTAAGTTTTGTCCTATCCATTTCTAAGAAGGATATAAGCTATGAACTACCCAAAGTGATTCAAAGACCACCTTTATGAAGAACAATACACCAATACTAGCTACTAAATACAATCTAATGTTATGATCAACAAAAACAGACACTACTACTAAAAACGAAGTTTAGTTTGCTCTAAAAAAGCAAAAGGCTTAATAACAGTTTTCATCCCCTAACTTTCACGAAGTTGCGATTATGACCCCCTAAAAAAAACTACAAAACCACCCCTAAGTTTTGCAACTGTAGCAGTTTTGGCCCCCCAAGGCAAAAAAAAAACAAACACGTGGCACCTCACTTAGGGTGCCACGTCAGTGTAGACCGAGTCAAAATTGGTCTTGGGGGCCAAAATTGCCACCAATGCAAAACTTAGGGGGTGGTTTTGTAGTTTTTTTCTTAGGGGTCAAAATCGCAACTTTGGGAAAGTTAGGGGGTTAAAACTGCTATTAAGCCTGAACAAAAAGGAGTTCCAGATGTGCAGCAGGTTCAATAGCTCCAATTTTAGCTCCTACACTGAAAGTATTCCAGCAGACATAAAGCTGTTGAACCAATAGTTAAGAATTAGGTCTTAAAAACTCCAAACCAACCTGGATAACCCGAGAAGGTAGCCTAAATTAGAAAAAATGTTCCATTAAGCAGCTTGGGTGTGGAGGGTGGTGCCTACAAACACTCGACAATCAAGCCAGTAAGAGAGTAGAGAGTGAAAGGTTTTCATATGGAAAGTCTGCGCACCTTCCATTGTTGTGAAAAATGTTATGTATATAACACCACGAAGGAGTCGTTAATGAGTTAAAGAAAACCGTTAAACATAATATCCTTCAATGGTATTGATCATGAAAATGAAAAAATGCTATGCCAAATCTTTTTTTATATATTTTTTTGAAATTTTATTTTATATTAAAGTATAATTATTTCAAAGTTTTGATTCTTAAATCAAATAAAAAAATATCAAATTGTAAAAAGAATAGTACGTACAAAGAGTAAAATTAAAAAGGAAAAAGCCACATTAAAAATGTGTGTCCCTTATATATTACTAGTATAGAAGATATTTTTTTTGAAGGATACTAGTATAGAAGATAAAAATTTTGATTGAATGAAATAAATAAATAATTTTTTTTTTATTATTACTGGTGTGCAAAAAAAAAAGAAGGAAGATTTCAACATTCAGTTACATTCCCGCGGATAAATAACGAACAACCCCTTTACGGTTGGATCTCAAGTTTTGAAGAAGTGTGTTTCCATATTTATTTATTTTTATTATTAAATAAATATTTGTTTATACTAAAAATAACAATAAAATAAAACTGAAATTAGATGATTCTGGAACTATCATGAAATTCATAACAGCTTTGAACTTCAGAACTCTCTAGACACAGACACACACATACACCTTTTGCTCATTTTATATATACACACACACTCTCGCGTATTGCATCATTCAACAAATTCAACTATTGCATAATCATAAGCATTATTTGATTTGATTCACATAAAAGCTCTTGTTGTTCATCGATGGAAGAAGATTTTGAGTTTCCAACAGCCGGAGACATGGAAATGCCAGAGGCAGAGGAAGAGGAGGTGATGAGTCCGATCCAGAAGGTTGGTGAGGAGAAGGAGATTGGGAAGAATGGTTTGAAGAAGAAGCTTGTTAAGGAAGGTGAAGGGTGGGAAACTCCTGATAATGGAGATCAAGTTGAAGGTAATTTATAATAATCAATCAAATTCAAATCACATTTCACATGTTTCTGTTATGAAATTGAATTGAATTGATTGGTAATCTAATATGATTTTGATTGTGTCTTTTTGTAGTTCATTATACTGGAACTTTGCTTGATGCAACCAAATTTGATTCGAGTCGTGATAGGGGTACCACTTTCAAGTTTAAGCTTGGTCAAGGTAATATTCATTCATCATTTCTCTTTCACCTATATAAATTTGGTTTTGGTGTAAAAGAAAATGATGAATACTCAATGTTTTTAATCATGTTATTGTTTTTGTCAATGCAGGGCAAGTGATAAAGGGGTGGGATGAAGGAATCAAAACCATGAAAAAGGGCGAAAACGCCATTTTCACTATACCCCCAGAATTGGCTTATGGAGAGTCTGGGTCACCTCCTACTATTCCCCCGAACGCAACTCTTCAATTCGATGTGGAGTTGCTGTCTTGGACAAGTGTCAAGGACATTACCAAGGATGGTGGAATATTGAAAAACATAATAACTGAAGGGGAGAAATGGGACAATCCTAAGGACCTTGATGAAGTATTTGGTACACAACTGAACCTATTATCCTTTTTGAGATAAGAGATTCACCTATGTGGCAGTGGTAGTAACATTGATCATTATTATCTCACACTTTATGTGCTTTTATCCTTTCTGCAGTTAAGTATGAAGCTCGTCTCGAAGATGGAACAATCGTTTCAAAATCTGATGGGGTCGAGTTCACTGTTGAAGAGGGTTAGTTTCATACTTCTTTCAATTTTATCTTGGGTGTATCGGTTGTGTTCTGATTGCAGGCAATTGACTATGATGAATATTTCTTTGATACAGGTTTTTTCTGTCCTGCTTTGGCCAAGGCTGTGAAAACAATGAAGAAGGGAGAGAAAGTTCTCTTGAATGTTAAGCCAGAATGTGAGTCAAATTTCTGTTATCATTCGAATTATGTAAATACATATTTTCCTTGTATAAGTTTATTGACTTTTTTAAGTTCTGCAGATGCATTTGGTGAGAGTGGAAAACCTTCATCAGGAAATGATGGTGCCGTACCTCCAAATGCTTCGCTTCAAATAGATCTCGAGTTAGTCTCATGGAAGACTGTATCTGACATTACTAAGGATAGGAAGGTCCTTAAGAAGACCTTGAACGAAGGAGAGGGATATGAACGACCAAATGATGGAGCTGTGGTTCAGGGTACAATTTTGCTGATATAGACTTTTCAAAATTTTGTGCTTTCTTTGTTTCCTTGTAATTATATACTGGATTGTAGTATTGAATAGACGAATTATTTCCATCGATTCAGTGAAACTTATCGGGAAGCTGCAAGATGGGACTGTCTTCCTTAAGAAAGGTCATGATGATGATCAGCCATTTGAGTTCAGAATTGATGAAGGTACTTTAAACATTGGGTTTGAAGTTTTAGCTTATAATCTTAAATAGGTTACTAGAGTAAACCCTTTCTTTCCAAAATAATCCTAATTTGTATCTTCCATGCGCCGTGTAGAGCAAGTAATCGATGGGCTTGATAGAGCCGTCAAGAACATGAAGAAAGGGGAAATTGCATTGGTGATTATTCAACCTGAGTATGCTTTTGGTCCATCTGGGTCCCCTCAGGAATTGACTACTGTTCCTCCCAATTCCACCGTTTACTATGAAGTTGAGCTGCTTTCCTTTGTAAAGGTGAGAAAATTGTGTTTTCATTTTCTATAGGATTTTTAGTTTTGACCAAGTTAGAAAGATAGAGATATATTGATTGCTAAAATGTTGGATGCAGGAAAAGGAATCATGGGATCTTAATACGCAAGAGAAGATTGAGGCAGCTGGAAAGAAGAAGGAAGAAGGGAATGTATTGTTCAAAGCTGGTAAACATGAAAGAGCATCAAAGAGATATGAGAAGGTACACCTGCCAAAATAATAAAAAGAACCCATGTTACTAGGTAAATTATGGATATGTTATGGTCTAGTGTGCTAACTATAAATGATATTTTGTGTGTGTGACAGGCCATAAGGTATATTGAGTACGATTCCTCATTCAGTGATGAGGAGAAACAACAGGCCAAAGCATTGAAAATTTCATGCAATCTTAATGACGCGGCATGTAAGTTGAAACTCAAGGACTACAAACAGGCAGAGAAGTTGTGCACAAAGGTTAGTTTATGAAATTTCCTTTTCTGCTTATTTTTGTTATATTTCTGTAGTTGAATTCAAAGGGAAACAGAGTGAAAACCATTGACTTAAAAGAGGATTTTGTTTTAATCTGTAGGTGTTAGAGCTTGATAGTAGAAACGTAAAAGCGCTATACCGAAGGGCACAAGCATATATTCATCTTGTTGACTTGGATCTGGCTGAAATGGATATTAAGAAAGCCCTTGAAATTGATCCAGATAACCGGTATGCTCTTAGTCTTGTGTATGATCCCCATGGTGTATATGCATAAACTATGTACCTAATTCTTCTAAAGGGACAAAGCCGAAGAAATTGTCCCAACTCAAAATTTTGTTGGATTAATATTTGTTTGGTGGATGTTTCCAGGGATGTCAAGATTGAGTACAAAATTTTGAAGGACAAAGTGAGAGAATACAACAAGAAGGATGCACAATTTTATGGAAATATATTTGCCAAAATGAATAAAGTAGAACAAGCAAGAACTGCAGCAGCAAAGCAGGAGTCTGTGCCGATGGCTGTCGATAGTCAAGCTTAAATTAGCAGTTAAATGAAGCACGGACACTCCTCGGATTAAGTGTGTCCGACTCCGACACGACACGACACCGACACTTGTAATTACACTAAATTATGTGATTTTTTTAGATTATTAGCTGTGTCGGCGTATCAGTGTTCGTGTCGTGTCCGTGTCCGTGTTCGTGTCCGTGCTTCATTAACAATGTTTTGTCTGGCTTTAAATCTTTGCATAATGGCACTAGCATGATATTGCAATTACGGAATGGTCTTGTCTAATCTTGGTCTATAATTGTCTCTTGTTCATGTAGACAGATGATAAATAAGAAACGAAGTAATCAAGTTTTGAACCTTTTGGTTATCTAAATGTCTCTTTTCCGCCTGAATTGTTTTTGGATGTCAATTTGTTTACAGTGGTTTTTGATTTACTAAAAAACCTAATATTGGATCGGACTACATATATATGTTTAACTAATCTTTCCAAACAAGATATAATTCCAGAGTTGTTAGTTGTTATAGCAAATTAAAGCTCAATGCAGAATCATGTGAGATTGATATATGAATCAGACATTAGTTGATTTGTCAAAGGGTCTTGTTAACCAAGTGTCCTCGAGGCAGTGGTTAAGGAAGCCGAAAGAGAAAATTTTAACTTAAATATGACATTTTTTAAGCTTTTAATGCATTGACTACACAACTTTCAATGCAGATACTACCATATTTGATTCTTTAGCATTTGAAAAAATAAGCTCAATAATAATAATAATACTAATTTTTCAAATAAAGTTAAAAAAATCATATAATTTTTTGTTGATATTAAACTTATGATAATGGAATGGTAACGTCGTCGTGAGCTTAACTCAGTTGGTAGGGAGAAGGAAAAATGCATAATATATGTAAGGTCTAGGGCCTACGAAATTTTTTACAAGCCTGAACTTACCGTTTTTTTTTGCCTGGCCTATTTAAAAGTCTGGACTGGCCTGAAAGCCTACTTACATGCCTACTTTACATTAAGGTAATCAAATAGTTCATTAGACCTACTAAATAGACTAAACAGGCCTTAAAGCCTACTTAAAAGTCTATTTCACTACAAGTAAATTTTAACTAGAATAAAGCATACTTAAAAGCTTATAACAACAAAGTCTATTAAGGGACTAATAGATAAATAAATAGATGTTTATATTTTTAATGTATGCAATTATTTTAATATAAAAAAACATTTTTTAATAAAAAGTATTAATAGGCCGGTCTATTAGGCTTAACAAGCTTTTCTGTAAGCCTAAGCCTGACTTATTTAACTAAACAGGCTTTCTAAAAAGCGTAAGCCTAGGCCTATCTACTAAACAGGTCAGGCTAGGCCAAAACAGGCCAGGCCGTAGGCCCCTGTAGGCCGGCCTGGCCTATTCCCAACCTTAACCCAGCCACCACCCAAAAAAAATGGAATGATAATACATATAATTTAATTTATTTATAATTTTTAAATTTATATTAAATTAATTAAAAATATTTTATTCAAAATTATTACTTTTTTTTTGTGGTGTTCGGAGTTTGAACCCCACTATGCATTATCCTTACCAACTGAGCTAAGCTCGCGGGAACAAAATTATTACATTTGATTTTGAACATTATAGCATTTCCAATTCCTTCAACAAATTTAATCTTTGAACAAAAACATAAACATTTAAAAAATTAATAAAAAGTATTTTATTATATTTTAGCGTCTTATTTTATCTCATAAAGGATTGTGGTCTTATAGTTTTAATTTTTCTAATTTTGATCCTCTCATTTTAAAATTTCTAAAATTGAACCTACTACCCAAAATTATGACGTGATAAGTATTTAGCTGACATAGAATATATTCATTGTATATGTGGAGGCCAAATCGTTTTTATTTTATTTTTTATTTTATAATTATTTTGTTACTTTAAATAAACAACAGCTACAAACACAATGTAAATCTATAGAAGTAGTTTTTTTGGTGGTGGCCGAGGTTTGAACCCCGGACCTTTCATATATTATGCATTGTCCCTATCAATTGAGTTAAACTCATGAGGACAAATATATTGAAGTAGTTTCACAACGCGCAAGATTATCTTATGTTCCGCTGAAGGTTTCAATTTTTGCTTGGAGGTTATTACGGCACCTGTTGCCTACTCGGACCAACTTAGTGCATCATGTCATTCTTTCTGACACCGCAACTGATTGTTTGTCAGGGTGCGGTGTCATCGAGACTTCTCAGCATTTATTTATTTCTTGTGATTTTTATGGCACTCTGTGGCATAAGATTCGGTCTTGACTTGGTGTCTCAAGTCCAGACCCTCTTAATGTCTCAGATCATTTCCTACAGTTTACTCATTCAGCAGGTGGCTTGCGAGCAAGGCGCTCTTTTATGCAGCTTGTTTGGTTGCTTTGTGCATGGATCATTTGAAATGACCGTAATCAAAGGTTGTCCAATAATATAAGTAGTTCAACAGTTGTTGGATAAAGTAAAACGGTACTTTCTTTGGTGGCTAAAAGCTAGTAATGTTATTTTTGTCTATGGTTTTCATTTGTGGTGGTCTAGTCCCATGACTTGTTTGGGAATTAGCTAATAAATTTGCTTAACATTGCATATCTGTAATTATTTGGGATCTTCCTTGTACACCTTGTACTTTGGAGATTCCTTGCTTTGTTAATATATATGTTCCATTTTTTATTGTTAAAAAAGAAGAAGATTATCTCGTGTAGGAAGTTTTTTTTTTTTTTTTTAACAAATCAAAATGAGATATATTACGAAACCACCGGTGATGCCCCCCCGCACAAGGTGTGCAAAAGTAGGAACACCGAAAAATATTTACAGAGTTAAGGTGCTAAAATTAGAGCACCATCCAAAAAGCCATAAATTACAAAAGATCACCCATACAAAGAATGAGGTTTTTCCACCAATCGTGGTAAGAATAATCAAAAGCCACCTGTTTAGATTTAAGCCAATGGAAGGAATGAAGCTTCACCTTTTCAATGAGAATAAAGTGATTGGAAACTGTACTATTAAATACCCGATCGTTCCTTTCCTTCCAAAGCACCCAAATAGTGACAAACCAAATAATCGTAAAGAATAAATGAGAATATGTTGGCATACCCTCCATCTTAGTGAACCGAAGAAAATGTTGTCGAATCTCACCAACATGCACAAAAGAAATGCCTAACCAATTTCAAACAAGAGCCCAAAGATCAATTGATAGTGTGCATTGAAGAAATAGATGATTCACCGTTTCATTGCAAGCGCACCCAAGCGCACACGACATGCCCGTTGAAGAGAGAACACCACGCAAAGCAAGGTTATCTTAGTGGGAATGTGATTATGAAGGAGACGCCACACAAGAATTGGCCTCATCGATCACACGTTCAACCAGCTTTTTTCACCAATAATAAGGGTGTCGTCCGTGAACTGTAGTTGAGTTAACCGGACATCATTACCATTACCTATGCCAAAACCGTGAAACAAGTTTGCCCCTACCGTCGCATTCATCAACACATTAAATCCTTCAGCTGCTAATAAAAATAAGAAAGGCGAAAGAGGGTCCCCTTGCCGAAGACCCCGCTCCATAGGAAACTCTTTCGTCGGACATCCATTGACAAGAACCGACGCCATTGCAGTCCCTACACACTCAGATATCCACTTCCACCATCACTGAATCAAGGTATTTTTTAACAACCTTCATACAAGGAGAGAATTTCACCACAATAATTTAGTCTGTACAAGATCGCACAAAAGAATCATTTCAATGGACAAATCCAAGTGTATTTATGTGAGAGTCTGTCTATCAAGTGTGTTTTCTTGTAAAACAATCTACACCCAACCTTTCCTTGCTTTGAAACAATCTACGCCTTGAAGTCCACCTAAATTCACCCTTGTACATCATTTTTTAAGCTAAAATAAATTCATTTAAGAAAATCAAGTCGACAAAAAATTGGAGGGACATAAAACAAACCCAGAAAGGAGAAAAAAAGCAAGAAAATAAACATAACTTAACTAAATGAAAAGTGCAAGAAAATAAATGTGATACAACATTAGCTCCTTAAATTACTCCAGTTTTCTATCCCTAGAACGAGTATTATGAAAATGAACATCCTTCTGCATATTCTTTTTCTTGGTCTTAGACACGACCTTTGTAAAAAGCTCTTCTCTAACAGCAAAACGATAATTTAAATATTTAGTAGTTGTCGTTTCTCTTCATCAATATAAACTAAATGCCTAATTTCTTTGACATTGTTTTCCTTATAAGAAAACTACTGCAAAATCTCCAAGTCATAAGCAACATCAAAATTTGAAACATTGTCATAAATAAAGAATAACGATGTTAGAAACAATACCACTAGAAGATGGTTTGGTCATGAATGTAATCCAAATTTGTAAATGCGTGACTCAAAGCACCAACAATACACATATCCTGAAATCTATTGATATGTTGGTCCTCCCTTAAATTTTCAACCAGATCAGTAGCATGAAATAAGATATCATCAACCTTGCACATGAAGGAAATATCTCTTCCTTATGATTTATGACATCTCTCACAAGCACAGTAGTTGCTATACCCAAATTTTTTTTTTTATTTCAAATAACTCAAAAAGTACAATTAAATCTTTATCTATTCTATACTATATATAAAGAAAATAGGCTGTTTTGGACTGACTTTTTCTTCTTCTAATTATATTTTTAAGCAAATTTGAGTATATGACTGCTATTTTGTTGGTGTTGTTCAAAAAAATAAGAATTTGTTATATTTTTTTTGAAAGATATTATATTTATTACATTTGTTGGTATTATTGAAAAACATAACTGTAGTTTGTAACAATATGAAAGTGCAATATCTATTTTTTGTAAGGAAAAATATATATTATTGATACATATAATTTCAATCAAAATTTCTTAAAAACTATTATACATATTCATCAGTGCAATAAAAGATGGGACAACACATTTAAACGCTAGTAACTCATTAAAAAATGATGACTTTTTTTCAATATTTCTTGTAGACAAGATCCGTCAATATCTATTAGATAAATCAGTCCTTCAATGTCTAAACAATAATTTACTGTAAATACGTATATATATAACCCATAAAAAATAAATACGTATATATGTTTGAAATTTGCTAGCTGTATGTGTCCATTGCTTTTGATTTTGTGTTGTTTGAATATATGGAAAATATCTCAGAATATTTGCATTGTAACGATTCATTCAAAATGTATCGGATTATCTCTTAGCTAGGATTAGAATGAAGATATGAATACAAATATTAAAATTAAGATTCTATATGAATTTAGTTTCCTAAATCCGATTGGTCACAACTCTTCATAACAAAAACCTTTTCATATAAATATGTTTACATTATACCTCGTAGTATTCATCCACTTCATAATCCCTAACAGTTCTCCTTCTTTCCTCTGTTAAAAAAAATAGTTATCCTTCTTCGTTCTACATTTTTTAGTCAATGGATCTTTCTTCAGCTTATGAAATTACTCCAAATTTGAGTTTAATACATAATGCTTTGGAGTCTTCTCCTACTGCTCTGACTCTTAAATTTATAAACAAAGACTCCGTTCCTTCAATAGCTATTTTTAACAAACTTTTATGTAAATTTGGGCCCTTAATTGAATCAAAGACTGAACTGTTAGCGAAGACTAACGGCGTCAAAGTCGTTTTCCAGAAACGTTGTGATGCAGAAACTGCTGTTTCTCATGTCGGAAAGTATCGTTTTGGATCTTCACTAAAAAGTTTTCGTCTCAAGGTTTTGCCTCATAAACCAAAGAAATGTACTGGAAAGAGAGGCAGAAAAAGCAAAAAACAATCAAGTTCTGTGCATGATGTTTCTGCAGTTTGATGCATTGGCTTTGATGTTTTGTTAATATTTAGTATTACTGTAATTTGCTGAAATTACAATGTTTTTTCAGAAATGTTTTGTGGTTCGGTTGATAATGCTAGAGATTTGTTGCTTCGTTCAAAACCATTTGACAAACAAAGATATACATTTCCCTTCGTTCAACACACTTTTTTGTTTGATGTTTGAAGCATAAGATTTCTTTTTCTCTTTGGAACTATCTGTTTATCTTTTATTATTATTATTATATCAGCAGTATTTATCATAAAAGTTCATCATGTAACTATTTAGTTTTAAAATTTGTTGTGTGACACTCTTCTATTTATAATATAATATATTTGTTTACTTAGTTTTGAAAAATCTAAACAAATTTTATTTCTTACAAATTTATGTTTCATTAAGAAATACAAGGTGCCCCCTTCATAAGTTACAATACCTTCTTTTTCTTCATCTCTTTATTTACATGGTTTCTAAGTTTCCAGATTTTTGTTCACGTAGCTTCTACCCTTGATTATATTGTTTTATACGGGTTCTATATTTTTCTCTCTCGCTGCTTAATTAATAGCTTATAGCTATTTATTTTATTTTATTTTTAACTAAAGACTATAGCTAATTTTTTATAATTCAGGGTTTACTTACTTGTGAATATTATATTTTGTGTCTTGGAAGCGATTGATTGAAATTTGAACATTTGATGTTGTTTAGTTTCAGGTTCTAGAAACAAAAAAAATCAAAAAACAAAAAAATTACGTTAACATCTATATGGTAAAATTAAAAAAAAATGTAAATAAAAAAGATGTTGGTTTTGTTTTAAAAATATAGTAAATGTCCCCGTGAACTTAGATGTAAGGATAATGCATAATATATGAAAAATCCGAGGTTTGCCCGGACAAAAAAAAAAAAAGTAAATAAAACTTATACCTTTTCTTTTGTTGAAAAACAAATCTTATACCTTGATCATTATTATTGATTTTCACTTATAAGTGGTACATATTGATATAACTAGGGGTGTTCAAAACCGAACCAATCCGAAAGGAAAACTGCAAACGGAACCAATCCAAATCGAAACCGCAAAAAACTGCATTTTGTTCGGATGTATTCGAATCATTTTTTTACTCAACCGCATGGTTTGGTTCAGTTTGCGGTTTTGATTTTACCAATCGAACCAAACCACAATATAAGAAAAACACTAATTAAATATATATCATCTAGACCAATACTCATAGAAATTCAATGGAAACTTTAATACAATGACATTTTTTTGGTTAAGTTTTTTTTTTGCTTTTGCTATCAAAAATATATTTAGGAAAATGTTACTTGAACTCTTAGAGAATGATTAAAATTTCAATCTTTTGTATTTCTTACAAAATAGGATTACTTTTTGTCCATGTTTTAAATTGGTCTACGTAGTTTGGAACATTGTTGGATGAAAATAAAATTGTAATGTTGGATGAAATTTAAAACATTGCTGAAAATAGGTTGTATTTTAGCTTTTTAATTTGATTTTAATGTTGAAAACAAAAAAATTATTGTCTAAAAAAACTGCACCAACCGATTCAATCCAAAACACATTTGTTTGGTTTGGTTCGGATTTTATTTTAAAAGTCAACCGAACCAAACCAAACCGCATACTAATTTATCTTGCGGTTTAGATGATTTTTAACCTCAAAACCAAACCAAACTACGCCGCGAACACCCCAAGATATTACTACATATTCGCGGTTTCTTAAAAAAAAAAAACTATATATTCGCGGTGGTAAAGATATTAACAAATTCTTGACCCAATTAAAAAGAAGATCTTGACAAATTATAAATTAGATAATAAAATGCTATTTGCATAAAAGAATTTTGAGAAAAGATTCAGGCTTAAATTTTCTAAGATTCAGGTTTGGATAAAAAAAACATAAAGAAACACACTTATCAGCTTGATAAAAAACGCTTATCAGTTTTTTAAATTTTAAAATAAGATAATGACACAAGGACATGGCTATGAATGAGAATATTAAAAAAAAGACTTTATATGGACTTAATTTCCTAATTCCGAACGGTCACAACCCTTAATCAAAAAACCTTCTCATATAAATGTGTCAACGTTACCTGATAGTATTCACCCATGCTAATAAACTCACTCAACAGAATGTTCATTATTTGAATTGGCATACAAAGCAGATAAAACAAGAACGTTTAGCAGAAATGACACGGGTCTCTTGTAGCTTAACCAAGGTCATAGTTCAAATCCAACCTTAGAGCCAACAAGATTTGAGAGATTAGTCTTTGGGTGTGGAAGGTACCCGATTTACACCCAAAAAATACATGGCAGATAAGATATTACATACTGAAGATTAAAAAAAAAATCTCTACCTTAGAGTAGGACACCATTCTCTCACCATAAATTTTTATTAGCAAAAAAAAAGAAAAGAAAAACGGAAAATATATTGACAGATTATAAAGAAATAAATAAAGATATTCTTGCATAAAAGAATTTTGAGAATGATTATTTTTTATTTTTTTTATGAAAGAAAGATTCACATTTTAACCTTTCAAGAGTAAGGTTTAGGGTTTTTGCAAATTTAATGTTTAGGGTTTAAGTTTCAGATTTAACATTAATTTTTTTTTAACAGAAAGTGGAGAATGAGACATCCCAACAAGGTTGACACTTCCAAAAAAACCTCTATGTTATGCCGCCTAATTCAAAAAGTTTGTTAAAAAAGGGAAAAAAGTATGTACAAGAGAGTTGATCATACCAAAACCCTCATTCTTGCGACATTTATTGCTACTTCACTATATGCCTAATTTCTCTAGCATCATTTTTCTTACAAGAAAAATACCGCAAAATCTCCAAGTCACGAGCAACATCAGATTTGAAACATTGTCATAAACAAAGACGTTGGAAGAAGCAATACCACTAGAAGATGGTTTGGTCATGAATCAGGGATGGATGCAGGTGCACAAGGTTGTGGGTTTGTGCCTGCACTAAATTTTGAGATTTTTTTTTAGGTGGTAGCAATATAGTAATATATAGTTATAGTTGAAATATTGACTAAATGACCCACACAAACCACACAACATTTTTCTATTGGTCCACACATAAACACACACTTTGATACAACATCACAGACTCGTTGGTATATTTGCTTTTAGAGTTATCTTTGATATTACATGTGGCAACTGCAATAGCTAAAAGGGCTTTCTCTGCTATGAATATTGTCAAGAATTGGATGGGAAATCGCATGAGAGATGAATGGTTAAACAACTCTTTAGTTAATTATATAGATAAATACTTTTGTTGGTATTGAAAATGAGAAAATCATTCAATGTTTCCAAAATATGGAGAATCGTAGAGGACAATTATGGTGTATATTTATGCTTTTAAAAATGAAATATAATATATATATATATATATAATGTTTCAAATTTATATATATGTGGTGCCCCACTTTTCAAAATTCCTGGATCCGTCACTGCCATAAATGTACTCCAAATTCGTCGATGCATGACTCCAACAACCAACGATACACATATCATGAAATCTATTGCTATGTTGGCCCTCCCTTAATTTTCAACCACATCATTAGCATGAAATAGAATATCATCAACCTATAACAGTTGCACATGAAGGAAATATCTCTTCCTTATGATTTATGATGTCTCCCACAAGCAGAATAGTCGCTACCTATTTAGACCTTATTAATATTATATCATTAATAATAAGATGTTCTTCTATAATGGTTTTACTGCAACCTGCAACATTATTCAGAACTGAACCTGTAGAGGGTATAATCACTTTATCAACCTTTTAAACCTCGGTATTTGATGTAGTAGGCTTAGAAGCAGGGTGCACCTTGGGTTTATGCACAACTATTAAACTTGCATTGATTTTTGAAGGAATATGGTATTTACCATTTGTAAAAGAATTGCCAATTATCTGGCATTATCCGTTGCAGAAAAGACAGTTTCTCATACTCAATATCCATATAAAAATAAAATTCATTGCTTTCAAAGAGGATTCTTTCATGCACGTCTCCATTTAGATCAACATGCATCTATCAAAACTATAGCAAAGTGATTGAATGTTTTCTTGATAGTCACGTCATAAAGAAATAAAGGAATGTCTAGAGCCCCTACAATTTCAAACAATATTTTGGGATCATTGTTTAAAGAATATTTTTAAAGGGGCTAAACACGAAATATGAAGTATTTATAGGACTAAAGTACTAGTATCATACAGCACTAGTATTTGATAATATGGTTTCCTAAAAAAAAAATAGTATAAGATAATATGATATATAATTTAATATCTTTAAGTGCCCCGGCCCAGATGGTATTAATTTGGGATTTTTCAAAGATTTTTGGGATGTACTGAAGGTTGACTTGCTGAATTTTTTAGCGGAATTTTATCATAATGGTAAGCTTACTAAAGGACTTAACTCCACTTTTATAGCTTTGATTCCTAAGGTTGAAAATCCTCAACGGGTGGCTGATTTCCGTCCCATATCTTTGGTCAGTAGTGTTTATAAAATTCTTTCCAAAGTGTTGGCCAATCGTTTGAGAATGGTGGTGGGAAATGTTGTGTCTGCTTTTATCAAGGGTAAACAAATTCTGGATGGGATTTTGATAGCAAATGAACTAGTTGATGATGCGAAGGGTAAAAAGAAAGATTTACTTATGTTTAAGGTGGATTTTGAGAAAGCATTCAGTTGATTGGGGTTACCTAGAGGAGGTTATGGTTAAAATGAATTTTCCATGTTTATGGCGCTCTTGGATAATGGAATGTGTTACAACGGCAATAGCATCAGTGTTAGTTAATGGATGTCCGACTGATGAATTTAATTTTGAGAGAGGTATCTGTCAAGGGGATCCTCTTTCCCCGTTCTTGTTTCTGTTAGCTGCGGCAGGACTTAATGTGATGATGTCAGCGGTGGTAACAACTGGTTTGTTTGCTCCAAGGGGTTATGACGCGATTTGGGTGATTGTAGATAGATTGACGAAGTCGGCTCATTTTATTCCGATTAACATCAGTTTTCCTATATCTCAGTTGGCGGAAATTTACATTCGCGAGATTGTGAAGCTACATGGTGTCCCGTCGAGCATTGTGTCAGATAGAGATCCAAGGTTTACTTCTAGATTTTGGAAGAGTTTGCAAGAGGCATTGGGTTCTAAGTTGAGGTTGAGTTTGGCGTATCATCCGCAAACAGATGGTCAGTCGGAAAGAACAATTCAGTCGTTGGAAGATTTGTTGAGAGTTTGTGTACTT
>Ga0315915_1004632_pt1 | contig 17276 bp, 14 predicted proteins | sample MpolbnodulesMG_FD_207738 | JGI IMG/M metagenome (GOLD analysis project Ga0315915, IMG submission 207738) | Medicago polymorpha root nodule microbial communities from Los Angeles, California, United States - branched nodules | ecosystem: Host-associated > Plants > Roots > Nodule | place: USA...
CCATAAAAAACAATTTAAAATAGAATCAATAGAGGAGACAATACCTGACGGAGCCCTGAAAAAAGATAGAGCATAAACAGGCAGAGACGACAGGACAGACTTCAGCAAGACCAGGCGACCAACCAAAGACAAGTGTTTCGATTTCCACCCCGACAGTCTAGATTTTATACGGTTAATGATCGGGTCCCAAAAAGACAAGCTGCGAGTGTTACCTCCGACAGGCAACCCCAGGTACACAAAAGGAATAGCACCCACCTTACAACTCAACACCATAGCTGCCTCCGACAGCTAGGAGTTTGCGACATTAACGCCTACTAAGTGGCTCTTAGAAAAGTTCACCTTCAAACCCGATAATGCTTCAAAAAGAAGTAGAATTGCACGCATAGCCTGGATATTCGCCCATGATTTTTCACCCAAAATTAAAGTGTCATCTGTAATTTGTAAATGAGATACTATTGTTGTGTCATTGCTGCCCACTTTATAGCCTTTGAAAAGATTATTAGCAAATAAAGATTCCATCAACACGTGAAACCCCTCAGCAGCTAAAAGAAACAAAAAAGGCGAGAGAGGGTCACCCTGTCTCAGGCCCCTCCCCAAAGAGAACTCATATGTTGGAGACCCGTTAACCAAGACTGACGCGGTGGCTGTTCCAACGCACTCTTTTATCCATTTACGCCAAATAGTCGGAAAACCCATTTTCAACATCACCTCATCCAAGTACCCCTAATCAATTGAGTCGTAGGCCTTCTCAAAATCCACCTTGAACAAAATCAAATCTTTCTTACACCTATGAGCTTCATCCACTATTTCATTTGCCACCAGAATGCCATCCAAAATTTGTCGACCTTTAACGAAAGCAGACCGTGAATCCGACACAACAGAACCAATCATTGACCGAAGCCTATTAGCAAGAACCTTTGCCAAAATTTTGTACATACTACCAACCAACGATATCGGACGAAAATCATTCAAACGTTGTGGATTGTCAACCTTAGGAATAAGAGCGATGAAAGTGCTATTTATTCCTTTAGCCAACCTTCCATTCTTATGAAACTCCATCAAGAAACGCATCACATCATCCTTCAACATGTCCCTGAAAGTTTTTATGAATCCAAAATTAACCCCATCATGGCCCGGGCATTTAAAGTTATCACAATCCCACACCGCCGCTTTCACCTCCTCCACTGAGAAATGCCTTATCAACAGCGCCCCCTCTCTATAGGACAAAGAGCGGAAATGAAGAGATTCCATACTGGGGCGGTTCGCATGCTGGGGCTGAAAATGCGATGAGAAATGAGTGAACACCGCGTTACGCACATTCTCAACCCCTTCAACGAGCACTCCATTCACAAGAAAGAAAGGAATTAAATTTCTACGCCGTCTGTTTGACATAATTCCATGAAAAAACTTTGTATTTGCATCCCCTTCACGTAACCATTGAATTCTTGACTGTTGCCAACGAATACTAGAATTAATGTGAGATAAGGAAAACAACTCTTTTGTATAATCATGTAACTCTTCAATTTCTTCTTCACATAAGATGACTGTCTCCCCTTTCAAATCTAAAACCTCTATTTTTTCCTTCAAACACACTAACCTTGCAAGAATATCATGAGTATGACTCTGATGCTATTCCTTCAACGCCACTTTGAGTAATTTTAATTTTTCTTTCAAAACATAACCACCCCATCCTTCCAACTGAAAAGACCTCCACTTATCTCTGACAAAATTATTATAACCAGGAAAATACTCCTAGCACTTTAACATACGTAAAGGACAAGGGCCCCAATTTTCATCATCAATAGAAAGAACCAAAGGGCAGTGATTCGACAAACCACGTGACATGGCAAGCTGCACACAATTAGGCCACGTCACTCGCCAACTTTTAGATAGTAAAAAATGATCAATGTGACTCATAGACTTCCCATCCCCCCGAAACCACGTGAATTTGCGGCCCTGGAGAGGAAATTCCACCAACAGATTTCCTTCGATAAAATTATTAAAATTAGCGCTCCACACCTGGTTAAAAACAGTACCAACACTTCGACGTTCTTCTAAACAACGGACATCATTGAAATCCCCACAAATGCAAACATTCTAATCAATAAAAGAACCTAGTCTGTTAGATAAATTATTCCAGAGGACCTGCTGACGGTTAACATCACAAGGGGCATAATCATTTAACAGAACAAAAGGCTCACCAGTCTTCAAAAACCGGCCTAAAATCACCAAAATATGGTCAAAAGACATAGACGACCACACTTCTACCTCCTTAACATCCCAAAGAGTAACTAAACCTCCAGAAGCTCCCAAAGAAGGTTGGAAAGAAAAATCAACATATTCATCAGGCCAAATAGACTTGCATACAGTAGCATCAAAAACAAATAACTTCGTTTCTTGAATACAAAGAATAAAAGGTTTTTTCTCCCGCACCAACTGACACACATCCCTCTTTTTTTCAAAACTCCCTAACCCCCGTACATTCCAAGAAATTATTTTCATTATAAACAGACTTCACCAACAACAAACCCCTTCCCCCACCTATAACACACACACGACCTACACACCCTTACCTCCACCATTATTATTTTTACTCCCTCCCCCTGACAAAACATCAAACATATTATTTTTATCTCCCTCAAACTTCAGGCCTACCGCCTTCCCAATATTAATAACATCATCAGACCTCGCCTTTTCTTTACTATGAAGCACCAACCAATTCCCCCAATCGTTATTGACAGATGATTGTGACCCACTATTAGAAGAAAGAGCATTAGATGATACCTTTGCCTTAGAAACAGCCCTCCGTTGTTTAGTAGTCCTTTGCAAAGCACAAATAACCTCTTTACGGTCTTTATCAGAAAGTTTAGCAATGCGTTTTAAGCTTTGAGTGCAATGACATAGGTAACCACTACCCTTCTTCTTAGTAATTCACGGAGCACCTTGAGATGAAGAAATATCAACTGCCGTCTTCTTAGGTAAACAAGACACCCCGAGGTCCTCGTTATTCACTCTATTAACCCATTCCAAACTCCACGGTCCTGAAGTTCCCGACCGAACCCGTCTTGGTATCATTCTCACCCTCAAGAGCATGTGCAGGTAACTTTGAATTATCCTTGCAAGGCACCTCATTCGATGCAACTTTTGAAGGACCAGCCGCCCCCACAAGAGTCTCCACAATTTCAACACCTTGCGGCAATGAGGAGGCCGAAAGTGTAAACATTGTAATTATATTTCTTAATACATGTGAAATGCTTAAAACCTCATATAATTTAAGAACGGTGAAAATAATTTTTTTTCTTCACATTCATTTCATGCAGTAGATGTGATATTTGCTTTATTACCACCTCATTATTGATAAACTTTATTGTAATATCCTTGGTGGTAATTCTGATACCTAGTTATCTTAATTTGATAATATTTTAACTTGTTAACAAAAATTGAGAGTGAAAATGAGTAGATATTATTATGTGTTAATATTTATCGTGTCTTTTAACATAATTCAAACGAATATACAAAATAATATTCAAATAAACTAACAAATAATATCTCTAAAGTATTTAAAAAAAAAAGTATCTCTAAATAAAATATCTTAAAAAAAATTTGACTCAAAAAGAAAGAAAAGAAGTGCCGGTAAAGCGTTTACTTGTTTGTATTTATCATCATCAGGTGAATTTTGATAATTGGAATAGAATAGAATGGCGGCGATGGCGGGTTTGTATAGAAGGCTTCTTCCTTCACCTCCTTCCGTTGATTTCGCTTCTTCTCATGGCAAGCAACTCTTTCTTGAAGGCATTCAAAACGGTACAATGGAAGGTTTTTATAGATTGGTCTCTTATTTCCAAACTCAATCCGAACCCGCTTTCTGTGGACTCGCTAGTCTCTCCATGGTCCTCAATGCTCTTGCCATTGATCCTGGCAGGAAATGGAAAGGTATGTCTCCTTGACGTATCTGGTTCACATATTTAGGATATGCAGTCAGTGTCTGTGTTGGATTTTTAAGGATTAGTTAGTTAGGTCTAATATGGTATTAGAATTAGAGTCTACCTATTGGGCCACCTGCAACATTAACATTGATTTTAATCCATAATCATTGCAGAACAAATATTGGACTGACTGATATGTCCTTGAGTTGAGATACCTACTCTGCGCTTATCATATAAGGTCCATCACTGAGAATTTGATAAGCATTAGGAGTGAGTGTAGCAACTAGCTTCCTAGTTAGATGGCCACAATCAGGCCCAAGATGAGGAAGGTCGTTGGTACCCCACCTCTATATATATATGGACCATAGGAAAAACCCTAATTCATTCACTTTTATCCCATAGATACGAAACTCTTAGACTCTGATTACAGCATATCGTCGGCAAGGTATGCCCTATAAATCTTAGCAAGAACACATATCAATCAACTTCCAAGGTGCTTAACCTTATTCAGGTCACAATTCACAACATGTTCTGTTTTGATCTTATTTAAATATATTAAATTCAATTATTTGATTTGGTTAAGAATGATAAAATCAAGTGTATGTTTACAAACTCTGTTTATGCTTTGTTTATTTCCCTTATTCATCTTTGACTGTCACATTTATCCTATAGTTTAGCAATTTAGTTTAGCATCTGGTGTGCAGCAAAAGTGCCTTTTTTATATGGGTCATGCTAACAAGTGCCCAAGGGCATTGTTTTAGGAATCCATAATCGGAAATTTTGTCTCGGAAATACAACTCAAGTTATTGTCGAAGTAATAATCACATCATATTTCTATCCAAAAGTTACTTTTTTTTGGTTCTTTAAACAATGCCCTTAAGACACTTGTTAGCATTATATTTTGCAAATTTATAACTAAAGATTGAATCCACTTCTGTTTGGCAATGTATTTGCCTTTTGGGCAATTCATCTGCAGGACCATGGAGATGGTTTGACGAATCCATGTTGGACTGTTGCGAACCTTTACAAACGGTCAAAGCCAGAGGTATCTCATTTGGGAAACTTGTATGCTTGGCTCATTGTGCTGGAGCCAAAGTTGATGCCTTTCATGCAAGTCAGAGCAGCATTCATGATTTTCGTAAATATGTCCTCAAGTGTTCAACATCTGACGACTGTCATGTAATCTCATCATACCACAGAGCTGCTCTCAAACAAGTATGTACGTGGTTTGCTTATGGAACTTACTTTGACTTAAATAGAAAATACAAAAGCTTTCTAGGTTTCATCATTCATTTTTGAACACCTTGCATGCTAGTTAGTTCATGTAAAACCTTGTTGATTCTGCCTTTTACCATAAATTTAATTTGGTAAACTATATTGTTGCATATATTTGATTGTTGATGAAATGCGGACGATGTTTACTTGATTATTCATGACAGACTGGAAATGGCCACTTTTCTCCTATTGGAGGCTATCATGCTGGAAAGGACATGGCATTAATTTTGGATGTTGCACGTTTTAAGTATCCTCCCCACTGGGTTCCACTTACACTCCTTTGGGAAGGCATGAATTATATCGATGAATCCACTGGACAATCTAGGGGGTAAACTTTCTTGTATAAACTTCATGCAATTTTCCACTGTCCTTTTGTTTTTGACAAATATTTTTCATTGACCTTGTAATCTTGTAAATCCTATTGTTAGAAATTTTTACTTTCTTTGTGAGACAAAACTGTTAGAATGTGTGGAAGGTTGAGATCAACAATTGCAAATCCTTTTTTCCCAAGGGTTGGTGCTAATGAACGTAACAAATTATTTTTACAAAAGATATTAGATATCTATTGATGGACCTGGGCAATTTAAGCAAACTTCATGATTTTTCTATTCATTACATGGTTTAAACTTTAAACACTGTCAGGTCATTTTTTTGTCAATTATATGTGATTTTGCTAATTACCTCTTCAGGTTCATGCTCGTATCAAGGCCACATAGGGAACCTGGCATGCTTTATACTCTGGTATTTTTCCTTCCTTTATATAGCGAGTTTGAATTTAACACTTCATCATAAAGTAAATAATATCAGTTTGGGTGTTACATTGTTTACACAGCATGCTTGCATTCTTTATTGTTAATGATGGTGTGGGTTGTAGTATTCTTGTATATTTTATAGTTTATGTAGGTGTGGGTTGGATATGTCATATCCTTCTTCTGATCTTGCAGAGTTGCAAACATGAGAGTTGGAATAGTATTGCAAAATTCCTAATGGATGATGTCCCTTTTCTATTAAAATCAGAGGATGTGAAAGACATTCATAAGGTTCTTTCAGTTATATTCACATCATTGCCATCTAATTTTGAAGAATTCATCAAATGGGTTGCAGAGATCAGGAGGCGAGAGGATGGTGATTCAAGTTTAAGTGCAGAAGAGAAAACAAGGCTCGCTGTCAAGGTTTAATATGTTTCATCTCAACTAGTCGTGGTTTATTCATTTTACTCTGTCTCATAACCTGTTTAACTTTTTTGATTATGCAGGAAGAGGTATTGGGACAGGTGCAGGAAACAAGGCTTTTCAAACACGTGTCCTCTTTTCTCTCAAGTTCTTGTGGAAGACAGAAACTAACTTCAGGTGATGGAGACACCTTACCTGCCATTGCTGCAAGTGTTTGTTGCCAAGGAGCAGAAATTTTAGATGGAAAACTTAGCTCATCAGCAGCATATTGCTGTCCAGAAACATGTACTAAATGTTGGAATGCTGAAGATGACAAATCAATAACAATGGTTAGTGGAACTGTGGTAAATGGTAACACTGAGCAAGGGGTTGATGTGTTGATTCCTTCATCATCTGGGAAATTATGTTGCACTTGCTCTAGCAAAAAGAACATTAGGATGCACCCAGCTAGCACTGATGTTCTAACAGTGCTTATACTGTCCTTGCCATCTACAACATGGGCTGGCATCACAGATAATCAGCTTTTGACGGAAATTCATGACCTGGTTTCAACTGAAAATCTTTCTACTTTGCTTCAAGAAGAGGTAATTTTCTTTCATATTTTTTGTTTAATTCTGTCTACTCCTTTGCTTCTTGGGATTTCCCTTGGACTACAATCTTATAATGCATACAGGTCGCAATAATTTGTTCCCATTATTTAATCTTTGACTCTCAGCAATGCTTCAAAGCTTGTATACTATGTATGCACTATGCAGTGAAGTAGAAAATCCAAGAGTGTTCATTTTGACGAGTAAGGACCCATTTTGACAGGGGTACTTACCAGATAGAGATACTCTCCATTTCTCAAAGGAAATGGAGAGCTCTATTACTCATAGTTTTGGATTGTTAAAGACGTGTATTTCTAAACTGGCGACATAATTAGAATTTTTTACATCCCAAAACCTTAGTAATGGAGTTCTCCATTTCTTTTGAGAAATTGATGATCTCTACTTGTACTCGGCTTATAAATCAAACAAAGAGTATTCTTTTTTTTTTTTTTGCTAATATAACAAAGAGTATTCCTTTGATGAATATATAGCGCTTCTTTAGGACGGAATGTTCATTTGAGTCAAGTTTGGGATACTTTCTGAAATAGTCAAAATCACAATAGTGTTAATTATGCTAAAAATTTGAATTGCATAAGATGCCTAAAAATTATTTATGGCCAAAAGATAAAAATATACAAAATAAATTATTAATCAAGTATCATGAAATCCTAATCAAATAAGAAATCCCACATAGTATTTTCTTAAAAGACGTATTTTTCTAAAATTTCTAAAAACAACACAATTATGCCAAAATAATATATTTTAAATAATATAATTTAGAAAAGGGGGAAGACAGTGTGAAAAGAAAGAAGAAAATGTCACGTGACATTCGTAAGTGAATAAATTGAAACCTTTAGATTAAATCGATCTGAGTGGTTGGGATTTGGTGTCAACGAATTCGTTGACACCTGGTGTCAACAGATCCTGACTCTATATAATACAGATTTTAGAGGTATTTGATTCTGGAAATGTTTGTAACATGACTACTGCAACTTCAACACCTGAATTTTGTGCCTCAAATTGGCCTGTGCGACTTTTAGTGCATTATTACAAACTGCTCGACAAAATTATTTATCCCCATCAATGGCAGCAGTAGAAATTTGCATTTCAGGTTCTGCATGAAATTTTCTACGGATGATGAGCTAAGAAATTTGAAATAGTCTACCCCATGAAATTTTCTTCAACTTACTGTAGAAATTTGCATTTCAGGTTCTGCATTTAAGACGTCAACTACATATTCTGAAGAGATGTCAAGAGGGTAAAGTAGACGAGGATCTTGGTGCTCCTTCCTCTTAGCAACTCTCACATATTTATATCATGTTTGGATTCACGTCCACAACATTACACTGCACAGCTTATAGTCTCCAAAATTCTGCTTCAACTCACCCTGTCGTTGTGGAAACACAAGTTTTTAAACACATGCTTAATCATCCATATCGAGGCTGAGTTTGTGATGTAAGCCAGGGTATTGACATTATAAATTTATGTTACAGAACCTGAAACACATTCGATTCGATTTGTTTTATCACACGTCGATGATTACCTATATTGTGGAATGTGGTTAATTCTTTCACACACCATGTTTCATAACAAATCTGTTTGGTACATAAATGATTTTATCACCCATATTCACCAGTCCTTTGCAGTCAAATGGCCCTGTTGAAGTAAGCAACTATTGTTAGTCTCTTTCTTCTTTTGCATAGCATTCTATCGACTAATGATTTATATGATCACTTCTATTCTTTTATTTTATAGTACATGAATATTCCACCAGAGCACCACAACTAACCCTCATTGACAAAAACAGTGTCATATAATCTTAAGATAAACTAAAAAAATAATTCATCCGTCTCATATTGAGTGTTATCATTTGCAATGTTCACTTGTCTCAAATAATTGTCATTTTATATACCAAAGAAAAATTAGTTTTAATTCATTAATATAACCTTATTTGTTCATATCAACTAACATACTACAATCAATAAATGAGACACTTAGGGGGATGAATTGGATTAGGATTCTAAAGGATTTTAAAAGACTTTTTAATTATGAAAAAATCGTGAGGTATTCAATCAAGACTCTTTGCAATTTAACAAAAGTCTTGTGGTATTCAATCAAGACTCTTCGTCATTTTAAAAAAGTCTTGTGGTATTCAATCAAGACTCTTTGTCATTTTAAAAAAGTCTTGAGGTATTCAATCAAGACTTTTCATCACTTGAAAAAAGTCTCATGGTATTCAAAATCATTCAAATTTCGATGGATTGTTTAATAAATTGGATTTTGTAGGATTTTCTAGTGAAATTTTAACAAGAAAAAGTCTTTCATGAAGACAAGAGATTTCTTAGGATTGTTTTTCTCTTAGAAGTTTACTATCTCTTTCTTATCCCTTCTCCGTTCTCTCTCTCTCCTCCTCCTCCTCCTCTCTTTTCCTCTCTCTCTCCCTTCTCTCTTCGTCTCTCTCTCTCTCTCACTCACTCTCTCCTCTCTTCCCCCTCTCCCTATCTCTAAGAAAAATAAAATAAAAAAATAAGAGTCTGCATTGAGAATATTATGATAGAGAGTGTGTTGTAATCATTTTTTTTTCCAATGAGTCCTTAAAATTCATAAAATCTTTTGAAATCTTATAAATCCATAAAAAAAAAATTAAAATCCTTTAAAATCTTATGATGTAAATCCATTGAAATCCAAATTGAAAATCTTGATAGTCTTTTAAAATCATGAAAGTCATTAAAATCCTACAAAATCTTTGAGACTTCTTTAAGCAAAAATTGTCCTTTCGAATCCTAATCCAATACACCCCCTTATAATGATACAAAAGAAATATAATATTAGTTTTGATAGATTAGACATACCTTAGAGGTGGTGTATTTTTTCCTAATATATTTTAGACGTCATCGTGATGAATTGACAATATAAATTAGTTAGATTAAAAAAGAAGTTTGGTCCAACATTATTAACATTTTTAAACGATAAGCAATTATTTTGGTTATGAATATGAGACATTGTCATTATATTCTACAAATGTATCAAAATTAAAAATATATTTGATGATCAAAACGAGGAATAATAAAAGATAGAGTTATACTAACAACTATGGACACTTGTTTCCTTAAAAAAAAAAAAAAAACTGTGGACACTTGTTAAAAAGACAATAAAGAAAATAATTGATGAGTTAGATGAAACAAAAGTCATTTTTTAAAGTTTCAATGGAATAATTGATGGGTTCGAAACCCAAACTTTATATATATTATAAATTGTTATCAAATGAGGTAAGCTCATGAACACGAAATAAATAGAGACATTTAAAAGAGCGTTTTGAAGTTTGAATAAAGTAGAACCTCAAGAATCTCGCCAGAAAAACGGGCTTCAGATCCAAGCAAAGTATATAAATTACGAAAGTTGACAAACGAAAGCACAAATTGAGAAACAGAGAGTTTATGCATGGCAATGGCAAGCGCAGGTCTATACCGGAGAACCCTCCCTCCGCCTTCAATTGAATTCGCTTCACCGGAAGGCAAGAAAATCTTCACCGAAGCTCTTCATAATGGAACAATGAATGGTTTCTTCAAATTGATTTCTTACTATCAGACTCAATCTGATCCTGCTTTCTGTGGTTTAGCCACTCTTTCTGTTGTTCTTAATGCTCTTGCTATTGACCCTGGTAGAAAATGGAAAGGTACTTTCTTATTTATTTATTTTATTTCTTCAAGCATGAAATATATTTGAATTTTCTTAATTGATTTATTTACTTTAGATTGCAAAGTAAGTAATCTATTAACTATATATGGTTTAAATAGTTAAATACCAAGATTCAAAGTAAAGGATTTAGTTCACAGGTCCTTGGAGATGGTTTGATGATTCAATGTTGGATTGTTGTGAGCCTTTAGACAAGATTCAATCACAAGGCATTACGTTTGGAAAAGTTGCATGCTTGGCTAGATGTAATGGAGCTAAAGTTGAACCCTTTCGATCCCATCAGACCAATATTGATGATTTCCGCAACCGTCTAATTTCGTGTTCTTCTTCTGAGGATTGTCATGTTATCGTGTCTTACCTCAGGACTCCACTCAATCAGGTCTGGTAATGGACTCATTCCCCTTATGCTAGTTAGTGTTGAGTTCTCAGTTAAGCTCTTCTTTGGATTAGCTTTTAGCTTATGAGTGCTTATATCAATTAAAACAATTTTACTGTTTGTCACTCGTCAATAAAACCCTTGTAAACTTGTATATGTTTAAGAAGAAGTTAAATAAGAGAGTTCTAAATGTGCTGAATCGCAGATACTTATTTCAATTTATACGAGAAGTTATTGTTTAAAAAACTCATGGTTATTACAAGATTCCTTGATGTATTTTTCCCCGTAAGTTTTTCGTGAGGACTATATCCAAATTTCCTCATAGTCTATGTCAAGTCCGTTTTATATTTGAACAAGAGTTTAGGAATTCATTGTTTAAGATCTTTTATACACAGAATTTATAGAAATGGTGGAAATTTGTCATGTTGTTGGGTAACAGACTGGAATTGGGCATTTTTCACCGCTTGGAGGATATCATGCTGAAAGGGATATGGCCCTTATATTGGATGTTGCTCGATTCAAGTATCCTCCTCATTGGGTTCCCGTTACCTTTCTTTGGAATGCCATGAATACTATTGATCAAACAACTGGACAACATAGGGGGTAAGTTCTTGTTCATTGTTAATTTAAGCATATGGCTAGTAGTGTCTCCTACAATTTCGTCAATACAATGTGACCTTCATTTATGTTTCTATCCAATTGTTGCATGATTCCTTTCACTAAAACTAAACATTGCTATACCTTTTGTTAGTATTGAAAAATGGGTAGTATTTTACTATTTGTAAGATTTTCATCTTATGTGACGTTCTTTCTTTTGATTCAAGTTTATATACTTTTCAAAATGGCAATATTTCTCGGCATGCATACGATGCTACAACGAAGTATTGAACTTGGGTTCAATACAGCATGCCCATGTTTTAGTGATCATGTTGAACACGTCATAAACCAACTACTCCCTCCGGTCCTATTTATAAGAAACATTTGACTTTTTTGATTCATTGCATAAATGATGTATTTGGTCTATATTCTAGACAAGATACATCAATTACTCAATAAATCTAAAAAGTCAAATTATTCTTATAAATAGGACCGGAGGGAGTAAATTATTATTTATGCCCTAGTGTATTCACATTAAACAGAAAATACCAGAAAAACAGAACTTTTGCGGATGGTTGTTCTTCAAAACTGTCAAGAACTGATTTGCTGGTGGATTAATTCTTTTTATCTATAAACTATAAATGTACATCTTCTGAGCCATTTTGTATTTTTCTTTTGGAGGCTGGAGGGGTGGGGGGGGAATAAGTTTTAGTACATGTAGAACTGAACTTGTGACGGGACTGAAATAACTTCACCGCTTGTTTGGCCTCCATATTTGTCTGATTGGTTGTTATCTGCTGATGTAATTTGGCTTAGCTTTATTCGGTATTTAGAAATTATACTATTTGAGTGTATCAGTATCATTAAAGTTTGCTGATTACTGGGATTTGAAGGTTAATTTAATAAAATCTTTTTGAGTTTTTAAATCTGTGCAACTAATCTTGTTGCCCTGCATTTATATTTGGACATTGGTATTTCAGGTACATGATTATTTCAAAGCTTAACAGGGCACCATCGATACTTTATACTGTGGTAATGTAGCGCTGTTTGGTTCTTTGTAAAACCATTGGAGATCATATATAAATTATCTAATTTCATAAATTTAACTTAACCACAACAGGAACTTCTGTGATGGTTGAGACTATATACTAAGTTAACCACAACTATATTTTGATTGTTTGGCTGCTTCATGCTTCAAGCAAATCATTTGTCTTGGTAGATTACAATACTTTATAACTAAGACTATCTGCAGAGTTGTAGACATGAAGGTTGGAGCAGTGTTGCCAAATTTCTAACTGAAGACGTTCCTCTTCTGCTAAAATCAGAGGATCTAAAAGACATTCAGGAAGTACTCTCTGTTGTATTTAAATCTCCTCCTAGTGAATTGCGAGAGTTTATCACATGGGTGGCTGAGGTTCGCAGGCAAGAAGATGGGAATCTCACATTGAGTGAGGAGGAAAAAGGAAGGCTAGCAATCAAGGTTTTGAAAATACTCACTTTTCCATTTAAGGGGAAAATGACTTCGTTCTTGAATTTGATAAACATGTCATTTGCATAATCATAGACTTGTTGAAGAAAATCCAATAAACGAACAATTGTAACATTTGAGAAAGGTCATGTTGTGATAATTGGCTGGGGATAGGTATCTAACAAAATTCTGAAGTATATGAGTGTTCATTTGAAATTTCAGGCAGATGTACTGGAACAAATTCGGTCAACTGCACTCTTCAAACATGTGATCAGGTGGTTGGATTCAGAAAGGTCATGTTGTGATACCATTGCAAACGTTGGTGACGAAGATATGTTGTCCGCGCTTGGAGCACGTGTTTGCTGCCAAGGTGCAGATATGTTGACTGGTTGTCGTTCGTCGAGTGGAAACTGCTGCAGTCAAATAGATGTAAAGCATCTGAATGTTGGTAGTGAAAATCCGGTAACATTGATTTCCGGAACTGTTACAACTGGAGGCAGTAGTGAACAAGGAGTTGATGTGTTGGTCCCTTTGTGTCAAAGGAAGCCGAGTAGCTTGTGTCTCTGTAATGAAGGTCAATGCATTGGAATGCACCCATCTACTGCAGATGTCTTAACAGTGCTTCTGTTCTCCTTGCCCTTGCATACATGGTCAGGCATCAAGGAAGAAAAGTTGCGTGTGGAAGTTGCGAGCCTAATTACAACCGAAGATCTCCTTCCTTTACTGTTGGAAGAGGTATTGTCCATTTCTTTAGAACCAGTCCAGTCTTTTTTTAATCTAAAATTTGAAATACTACTAAATATTCTCTTGATAAATATATGGACAGCAAATAAACAATATGGGATAAGGCTGGAGGCTGATATAAATGCCAATATGCAGTCAAGTTTATTTAGGAACAAAATTCAAGGGTTAAAAGTATAGCTTACACTTGATTATTATCTGCATGTCTACATCACTTAATAGGAAACCAAATATCTCTATTTGCTTTACTAATCTTGTGCCTAATTGTAAGCACCCTTTGAAAAAGAGTCATGTCCCTAAATATAAGTCCCTATACAAATTACTAGGTGCATCTATTATTATTTTTTCAAACATAACCCTAATTAATACTACTAACTTGTCTTGGAATATGAAAAGTCAAACTAAATACTCATATAAACAAAGGGCAATTTAGTAATATTCACACAAAATGAACACATTAACCACACTACCAACTTTTCTTAATATATGTGAAATTGGTCAAAGGGGCTTATAATAAGAGACGGAGGGAGTGCTTGTAGCCCTTGAAATCCCATCCAAGGAGTTAATACCATTTGGTTGAAATTCAATTCTCAGAATAAACTTATGGCACAATTGAAGGGATATTTAATTCAATGTAAACATATCATATATTGGTGATACTTACCAACCCGTTATTCGTGATCCAGGTTTTGTTCTTGCGAGATCAACTTCACTTTCTCATGACTGATAATGGTGCTCATTCTGTCTGATGATACTCTTAGTTTTCGCTATGGTAACAGTTTCCTACAATAAAATTACATTTGATTCTGTTTTAGCATCGCTTAAGTATTGAACTTGGGTTCAATACAGCATGCCCATGTTTTAGTGATCATGTTGAACACGTCATAAACCAACTATAGTTTTATCTTTGTAAGGAATTTAAATTGTATAAAGTAATTCGAGGCACATGAAAAGAATAGTATGTGGATTGCAATACACATTGTTGGAAGATGAATATTGATACTAGGGGTATTCTGTTCATCTCCAATGTTACTCATTTGGAAAATAAAATACGAGAGATCAATATCATAACTTGATTTCCTTAACTTTGTCATGTTGCTTTTGTCCAACACCATATTCTTGCCTATTGAAATGACTCATATGAATTTGACTAATTTCCTTTCATTTCGCCAGCTGATAGGTTGCAAGCTATCTTTAACAATGCAACTAACGAATTGTTATGATATTTACTTTTAATGGATATTATAGTTTTATGATTGTTGCCCTTTTCACATCATGAAGCATAGAATTCTCTGGAGGGCCGGTTCAATAATTAATTTTGGGTTAATAGGTCTTGACCTATATTACAGGGGGGTAAAGACCTATTAACCCATTAATTTTCAATAGTAAGTGGGGCTTAAGGAAAGTTTTAATATATGTGGTCTTCTTTGTCTGCATATGAGGCATTTTTGTTTATAAAATATAATGAAAAATATTTTTTGTTGGTAGGCCTAAAGTGAGGGCTTTTGTAGCCTTACCCTTGGTCCGGCTGTGCTGGCTATTGATTAATCCATATATTCTTATATTCTCATAAAGTTTTAATTAAGTCTATACTTTAAATTTTTAAACAGTTTTAAAAATTAAAAGTTTATCATTAAGTCCCTAAAATCTGATACTGTTCAATCTCCTTAAGTATTGCTTACATTGTTTACAATAGATTAAGACTCAATGTTGAGCAAGTGCTGGTTTAGATGCTTCTCCTCAATTAAGCACTAGAAAAAGGTAACAAAACCTTAGTTAATGACAATGTTCTTGAAAGTTCCATCCAATAGATTATATGGTAGGAGATTGATTGACCTAAAAGAAGTTGTAGAATTCATTGATAGCCTTCAATTCATTGATGCCAAAGTTATGCTCCTCCATGCTCATAAAGTATTTCTGAAGCAATTCGTTTTCACATTGATGAATAACTGACACATTGATGCCACTAGAGAGACAGGAAGCGGTTATGCACTGTTTCTCAAGATTCTATTTGATTTTGATCTAACACTGCAAACTTCTAATAAAATAATGTAAAGAAAATTTATATATGAAGGAGAATAGTAAATGTTTTGCGATCAATGTTAGGCTTGTGGTGCAATTTTTATGTTTGCAGGATCATTTAAACACGAGGACAACAACATCTAAAGTAGGAGGTTTTTCTTTCTCTGACTGGTTGCTTTCAGTAATTTTATTTTCAACTCTCTTAAACTACAGTTTGCAGGTACAAGAAAAAAGACACATTAGTAAGTCTGTTATTATTATAAAGTAAAAGAAACCTGGTCACGTTATTTTACTCAAACTTGAGAGAGGACAATGAAGGCAGACTTATAAGTTAGAATGTTGTTTTCTTTCTCCATTTGCTTATTTTTCTAACAGGCTTGACCATTTTGGAACCAGATCAACTTTCTCCATTATCCAATATCATTACGGATATGCAATTTGAAAAGAAAAAAAAAAACATAATTTATGAGCCATTTAGAAGTATGTTTTTGTACAAATTATGCAGTCTGAGAGTATACTTATGGAGTCACATTTTTTTTTTTTATAGAAATATGAGATGTTGGAAAAGTTAGTCTCTGTAAAATCAAATCTGAGTAGTGATATAAGTACAATCATTTGGGACAACTTTGATGACAACTTTCATTTTCTCTCTTCTTGTTGGTCCAAAACAATAGAGAGAGAAAAAGGAAGAGAGAATGAGAATATAATGATCTAATCACTTAAATAAGTGGTTTGTAAATTAAATAAGTGTTTAAAATTAGTAAACACTTATTTAATTGTGTAAATTACAAACCACACTCTTATGTTAAGGATGGTGAAAATAGAAAATAAAGAAAATTAGTAATATGAAGAATGACTTAGTTAGAAAGAAGTTGATTCACAAAACATCATTGTGACCGAGAGTTTATAAGGACTTAAGGGTGTGTTTGTTTCAAGTTATATTTGTTGTTTCATCCTATGTTTGTTACAAGTTTACTAAATTTTATTCCCAAGTATAAAATGTTTCTGGGAATAGAAAAATTTTCCCAAGGAAAAGGATGGGAATAAAGTTCCAATGGAAATGAGAATAAATTCATAAATAATTACCTATTTTAATCCCTATTTTTATGGTTCCTAGGAATATTATAAAGTTTATCAAACATATTTTTCCTAAATACCTTGGAATAAAATTCTCATCTTTATATTCCAAGGAATGTTATTCCTAGGAATAAATTTGATAAACTTGAAACAAACACACCCTAAGGTCTGTTTAGATCGACTTATTTTAAACTTGTAAGATTATGGATAAAAGTATTTATTATAATTTCATAAGTTGCTTATGTCAAAAGTTGTCGATATGAGCATATCCACGAGCTTAACATGGTGCTCATCACAATCACAATATGTAACAACTTTGAATACCACGCGCTTCAGCCT
>Ga0315915_1004633_pt1 | contig 17273 bp, 7 predicted proteins | sample MpolbnodulesMG_FD_207738 | JGI IMG/M metagenome (GOLD analysis project Ga0315915, IMG submission 207738) | Medicago polymorpha root nodule microbial communities from Los Angeles, California, United States - branched nodules | ecosystem: Host-associated > Plants > Roots > Nodule | place: USA...
TGTTCCAAAACTTGAATCTTTTGGAACTTTGCTTTAATGGGTTTGAACTATATATTCACCTAATCCAGTTTTTTCTAACTGCTTCATTAGTTTTTTTTATAAAAAAAAAAAAAAAAAAAACATTTTTTTATGTTTATAAATATGTGTTTTTGTTTTCTCGTACTACACAAAGTTTGAGACATTTCATGTTCTGCTTCAGTTTCTGAGAAAACCCTGTTTTTTTTTTCTTTTTTTTTTGTTTCTGAAAAAAAAAATGTCAAATTTACAAATGGCCCATGTTGATTTAGAGCAAGAAAATCATCTTCATCGCCATCATCATCATCATGGAAGTGATGTGAGTGGTGAAGGAAGTGTATGTTTCTCTGATGCAGATGATGGTGGTTCAAACTATTCTCATTTCTATTCAACAAATGGTGGTTCAAGCTATGATGATTACACTTTTGCTTGTGTTTCTGATCCTGAACTTGGTTGTGTTCATGATTCTAGAAGAGTTTCTTCTGTTACTGATTGTTCTGTTGAGGTTGAAATTAGAATTGAGAGGGTTCCTGAGAATAAGGTGCATTTGGCTAAAGTGGAGAAAGATTGTAGGATTTGTCATATGGGTTTGGAGAGTGAAAGCCATGAATCTGGTCCTCCAATTGAATTGGGTTGTTCTTGTAAAGAGGATTTAGCTGCTGCTCATAAGAATTGTGCTGAGGCTTGGTTCAAGATTAAGGGAAATAGGTCAGTTCAATTGAAACCCTTGTGTTTTTTTTTTTAGTTTTAACTGTTAAATTTCGTTTTTTTTTGATAAATTTTGAAGCTTTTAGATAAAATTTTGACACCCTTTTGTTGATTGATGGCATTGATTGAGAAATTTCTCAATTTTGTGAGTTATCTAGATGATAATAGAAGGACTCACAATTATTTGTGGTTTTATGTTTACTTGGGAAATCAATTATTATCTACGAGGCGTGGACACCGACACTAACACATAGGTATCGTAATAATTTGATAAAGTGGTAGTGATTGAACGTAACCATATGAGTCAGTGTCGTGTTTGTGTCGGACACGACTTAGATCTGAAATGTCGGTGCTATATTGATTATTATAGAGTATGAAATTGATTGAAGTTCTGTAATTGGTGATTTGGATTGTTTAATTGATGATGAGTGTAAAGATGTATAAGCTGATGAAAAAAAGTATTTGGAAGCATAATTTAGAATGGTTAGAGAACAAACTTGCAAGGAAGCAAGCTCAATTATTTCTTCAAGAAAGGGGAAAGTCATAGAAGATTAAATAATTTAAAGAAGAAGGTGATGGAAAAATAAAGGCTTAAAGCATCAGTCAGTCTCACTGATTTGCTGACATGTCTTAGTGCAGTGGGATTCTGTGTTGCTTTCTTCCTTTTCTGAAATTTAGGAATCTCTATATTACTCTTCTTTCTAAATTTTTTTATTTTTTTTTATCTCTTTTAAAGTTGAGATTTGACCCCTTCTGACTGCTATTCATGTATATAAATATCTTGGTGGATGATAGTTGCTTGCTGATGTGCCACATAGAATATTTTAATCCATATAATAAATCACTGGTTCCAAATAATCTATTAATTTAAGATATATGATGACAACTCCATAGCACCAACCCTTATAATCAAAGGCATCTGCGACATGATACCGGCACATATGATTACATTCAATTAATTGATTTTTTTCAAATTATTATAGGTGTCGACGTGTTAGTCTTTTGTCCGGTGTTTGTATCGGTGTTTCATAGATGACAACTTTTATATTGCATATTTGTTGTGATTTCTAAGTACTACAAGCTACTGAATTGACAGTACAATTGTCCAGATTCTTGTTGCTGTTCTTTGAGGTAAAATATATCTATACTTTATGTACTGGTTCTGCAGTGTTACTTGCAGATAATATAAACATCTATGACTTTTACACAGTGGCACAGTGCTTTTCCTTAATTTTAATTGCAATCCTTAAAGTCTGAAATTGAATACAAACAAGTAGTTTTCTGTGCTTTTGTTAATACTTGAATGGACATAGTTTATTATTGATTGACTGGTAAACTGTCCTTGCTTCATTGTCAATTCAAAAGCAGCATTTTGTTGGGGCCTTTTGTTGAGGAAGGATCTGAGGTTAGAGTAGAATTTGGACACAAATCCATCCAAGTCCATTATTTCATTGCTAAATTAAAATTCTAATGGAACAGAATTTGAATCTTATCAGTTTTGGAATCTTCTTTAATGTATGTTGTGATTGGTGCCTTCATTGGTGGCAAATAATTCATGATATCTTCTTTTTCTTTGTTTTGGAATATTGAAACCACTGAATGGTTTGCACAAAAACAGTTGTGAATTTGTAATGGGAAGCTAAAATATTAGGGTTTTTTTTTTATATTTTTAGTCTAACTCATCTTTACAAAACCAGCTTTGAAGGTAAGAGGTTTCACTCTTTATAAATTCTTTTCAGGCTTTATCTCTTTTCAATGTGAGACATGAGTTTTTTCCAATATACCTCCTCACACCTAGCACTTTTGGGCTTGGTGCGTGGATAATATGGTGGGTGGCCTGAATCAATAAGTTCTAACACCGTATTAGATTCTACAATATTGTGCTTAACCCATCCTAGAACTTTATCTATTTTCGATATAGAGTTTTGGTTTTTACTAATATATATACTCGTATACAGAGTTTCAAATTAGGCTAATGGATGGTTAAATCTTTCTGTCATGACAGCTTAGTATAAACTGTTATGTTAATGTATGGTTCAGATTGACATTATTGAATTTAAATCAACTCTTTTCTCAATAGTTTGAGAGAGTAATTGTTCCATTCTTCAACACTAATGATGTGTGAGCAGATGACTCAAAGGGTTATGTTATACGATAACTGTTGAGTTCGTTCGTTGTAATGATATGACTTTAGTTCTTAGTTTGCTTGTTTGTACCATCCATATTTTTGAGTTCATTCGTCATAATGATATGACCTTAGCTCTGTGTGTTTGTAACATCCACACATTTGGTTAATTGATGATATTCCCCTTAATGTATGATGATTTATATAAAGTGGCTTTGGGAGAGGAACATAGAAATTGTAACAGTTTGCCTGAATATATTTATCCAGTTTTGAAATTTTGAAACTTCCTAATTATTTTCTGTGTTTAAATTTTTTTATAGGACCTGTGAAATTTGTCATTCGGTTGCACGGAACGTTTACAGTCCAACTGAGGATTTAACCGAGCATGTTAGCGAGAATAACAATGCGACCGCATCATCCACACTCTCAACAGCCGCTCCTACAGCAGAAACTCAAAGATTTTGGCATGGCCATCGCTTCTTGAATTTTCTGTTGGCTTGTATGGTTTTTGCATTTGTCATATCATGGCTTTTCCACTTTAATGTGCCATCATCTTAGGTTCATTCATGACTTAATGCACATTTGAAGTTATTAGGATCAAACAAGCCAGAGAGACAGAGAGGAAAAGAAAAGAGATGAAAAATGAATGAAGTGTCCAAGGAGATAGGTTTTCAGGGAATGAATCCTTCTACAATTTGAGGCCTTATTGAGGCATATTATTGAATCCTTCTTGAATTTCTGTTGTGCATTTGTCCTAAATTATTTAGCTTCACAAAATGTGTTTCAGAATCAATGTAATTTCATGACAAGTACTAGAATGGTTATTCAAAATGTATATTATATATCATATTATATATTGTGACTCAATCAGTGTTTTTAGGTGCATGGTGATTTTCCATGCTAGTTTATTTGAAAAGTGATATTATTGAACAATGCTTTCTTTCTTTGTGTGTGGTTGTTGCAATTTCTTTTGGTAGTTGACTATTCTGCATCAAGAATCATATCATATATCTATGCTAATGGATTATAAGCTACTATTAACAGATATAAATAAACATTTTTTTATATTTTTTTTGTGAATAAACATATGTTGTACCCTTTTTCCTCAATTCTAAAATTAGCAGTTGTATAAGGTTACATCATTAGACATAAATATACCCTAATAAATTAATATTGCGGAACCGTTCATATCATAGGATAATGCCAAGTCAAGGTTCTGCAGGAGAAATTACTAGCTCCACCAATAGTTGTTGAGTGTGGAAACAGATTTGGATTTCCCGCTGTTACAACAGGATGCTGTAATAGATCAGGACCGTCTGATTTAGATTAATGGCTCAGATCATTCAACTGTATTAAGTTGATGTCTAATTTAAACCGTCCGTTCTGATATCAACGGCTGATATTTTTTACAGCACCAAACAAACCTCTGGCTTGAGCATAGATGTAGCTCTTTTGGCCCCCCTACTTGCTATTTGTCTTGGAAAACAATTTTCGGAAGTTATCTCCTGAAACCTTTAAAAATACAAAAAATATCGTTTCAGAGTTATCTCTCGAACGGTTTACGTATTTGTGGAAGACAAAAAATATCGTTTCTGAGGCTTCTTGCTTTTCCACAGCTTAGAGCAACTAGTTGGTCACCTTTGTGACAAATTAAACACAAGAAAATCAATGTTTGAGAATCTTATGTTTCAACATCAATGCAGATTTTGTCTTGGACAAAAGACTGTATTTATTATTCTTATAAGAGAATTGGTGTTCTCATTTTTTTTTTTCTCTTCTATCACTTTCACATTTTTCATCTCTTCTGATTTACACTTGTTTTTTTATTGTATCAATCATTTGGCCTACTATTTTCACTCTTATTTTCTTTTTAATATTTATGTATCTCTTTTACATGGCAATAAATGATGTGAGAGAATCTTTGTCTTTTATTAAGTTACGTGGATGAACCTGTAAAATTATGTAGAATTTTACCATGCATTCTATCATTCACACACACGTCTCACTATTAATAAACTCGCCGAGTTTACTGAATTTAAGTTTTTGGGTATCAAAATCGTGTCAACTCGGAGGTAAACTCGATTTCTGGTAAAATCGGAATGTTTAACGAGTTTGACTCGAGTTAACTCGATCAAACTCGGTAAAATCGGGTAAACTCGAGTAAAATTAGAATGTAAGTCTAATTTTTTTAATAGTTTTATTAACAACTTTAGGAACTTGTAAAAATTGCCTTTTTGGATGGTTAAGACTTAAGAGACTTGTGATTTTGCAAGTTTATTTTGTATTTTGATGTTTAGTTGAACATAATGTTTTGTTATGGTAGTTAAAAACCTTTATAATTTAGTCATATTTTGCACTATTGGACTGTTCACAATATTATATTAGTTTACATATATCATGTAAATAATAAATTTTATTTAATTTTAATTTTAGGTAAACTCGTACGAGTTCTCGAGTCGGGTTTACGAGTCGAGTTTACCTGGACAAAACGAGTTGAAGTAAACTCTCGAGTTGTAAAACCTTGCTCACTATGATATTACTCCCACTTTATTATTCAATTTAAAAATATTTTAATAAATATTTATATAATGAGATATAATTAGTTGTGCAAAATATTTTAGGTTTAAATTTTGGAGAGATAAAAACCAAATATTGATCGATTCAAACGCAACAAAAACTAAAAGAAATATCAAAGACCAAAAGAAATCGTTTTCCTCTTGTCCAGGGTCGAGTTTCTCGAAATGTATATAATGACGTTGTTGACAAAGTTTTAAGAAGACTAATTACTTGGAAAGGAAATATCTTGAATAAAGCAGGACGAGCATGCCTAGTGAAGCCTGTCACAACTGCAATTCCCGTTTATACCATGCAACTTCACTATCTTCCTACTTATGTATGCAACAGGTTAGATAAGATGGCTAAGAGTTTCCATTAGGGGGGCGATGGGCACTTTCAAACTTGGAATCATGTTAATTGAAATATGGTTACAACCCCTAAACGCTTTGGTGGCCTAGGTATTCGTGAAGCTAAACTTACTAATTTAGCTCTGCTTGGTAAGTTAGTGTGGAACATGCTTCATATTAAAGATAAATTGTGGGTGAAAGTTCTTTCCCATAAATACACGGGCAACACGTTTTTATGGGTGAATAAGAAACATAATAAACCATCAATCACTTGACACATCGATTTCGTGTAGGCTCCGGAGACTCATCGATTTGGAATATTGACTAGACACAACTCGGTTCTCTCTATCAATTGGTCCCATTTGTTAACATCAGTGATTCAGTTATGTGTTGAAGGATGTGTGAGAGGATGGTAGGTGGAACTTTCAAGGTCTTGCCACTATGATACCAATCGATATTGTTCAATATATTCATCAACTTCCAGCTCCTAATAACTTTGACGTACGACTTCCGGATGCTTGGACTTAGAGACATGCAAAGAAAGGTGAATATACTTGCTCGAGTGGATACTATTGGCTTCTTCAACAAAATAGAAATTGGAATGTGAATTGTAACATGAATTGGCTTTGGCGCCTTAAAGTACCAGCAAAACTTCAGCACTTTCTATGGCTTTGTTTTCATAATGCTCTCCCTATTAATACCTGTCGAAATCATTGCAACATGGTAGCTTCTCCAAGCTGCACCCGTTGCTCTTCCCCCATAGAGGATATTCTTCACTGTTTACGTGATTGCCCGCACTCTAGAGAGCTTTGGTTCCGCTTGAATATGGGGCACTATAATAATTTTTTCTCAGAATTTGATGTCAAAGTTTGGCTTCATGAGATGACAAAGAGTACTTCCTCTATTTTGTTTATTACAGGAGTATGGTATGCTTGGTGTTGGAGAAACAATACTAAAAATTTAGGATCAACACTGGTGTATTCAAGATGTGGTGCGAAAGACCTTTTTGTTACATGATGAATGCATTTCTTACTCTCCCAATCTTGGTTTGGACCCACACTCATCACACCTCTTAGTTCATTGGACCCCCCTCCGAAAGGTACACTTAAACTCAATATTGATGGTAGCTTTCTAGAAGATTTGAGTTGTTCAAGTGTTGGTGGTGTTGTTCGCAACCACGATGGAGATTGGATAGCTAGTTTTTCTCACTATGAAGCTGGAGGTGATGCGTTATTAGATGAGTTACGTGCTATCCAGATAGGTCTTGATTTTTGTAGTCTAAAAGGTTATGTCAACATTATTTGTGAGAGTGATTATTTGGAAGCAGTTAACCTGATTATTGATGGTCGTGATCATACCTTGCACACTTATGCTACTGACTTCCTTCATATTAGAGATGCTTTACATGGAAATGGTAATACAACATTGGTGCATGTTCTTAGGGAACAAAATATGTGTGCAGATTTTATAGCTAAGGAAGGATCACATACAAGGTGCTCTACTCGCTGGAACTGCCCTCCGCCTGGCATGGAATCTCTCATTCTGAGAGATAAGTTTGGATCTTAGTTTTGCCTCTCCCTCTTTTTTCTTTTTCTTTTTGCCTCGTTACTTTGTAACATTACCAAAAAAAAAAGACGAAAAGAAAAAAAGAATTATATTTGTAACAGCTTAAAACAAAAAATATTTTTCTAAACCAACCAAAACAAAAAAGTTGTATAATTTTTTTTACAAAAAAAAGTGTATAATTGTAAGTACAAAACGTATTTAAACCCTCTAAAAAAACATATTTAAATCAACTTTTTGTATTGTCGGTGCACATTCCTTAATTCTTATAAAATTTTAAACCAATGTAATGTTTTGATCTTGGCCTTTTACTTTAGCATATATTTATTAAAGGGAATTGTAATGATAGGTTGGTGGTCATAGTCTTTGTAAAACATGTTGTCTATTTTATGTGATATGTGATATGAAGTATAAATAAATTCTTGTACAATTTGATAAATATCATCATGTCTTTAGCAAATGTGCGTCACAAATCATACATGATGTTAACTTTGTTTTGAGTTTAAAATATAGTTGGAAAATTCTAAAAGATATGCAATATCTATTCATCATTAATCGTGTTTAAAGTCGTGAGTCAGGTTTAAATGTTTTCATCTTTTTGTTTAGAGTCGGACATTTAACTAACTGAGTCTTTTTCTTATATATATAAAAAAGGATGTTTATAACATTTCACTTATAATCAAATGTCTAATACATGTTGATACATCAATGAAAATATTAGAGTTACTTATAGATGTGGCTACTGGTGGTAAACCATGAATGATCTCATTCGTTTATCTCCGATTAAAATCAAAACAAGAGCTTTTAAAATATAAATCAAAACAACGTTTACAATCTAACAATGTACACCAGACTTGGTAGCATTTTTTCTCTACCCTTATGAAAATAGTCGGTTTAAGTTGTAATTCATGTTCCGAGTTAATAATTGCATGTAGGCGGGATCCACATTGTTCTAGCAAGCACAATCCGACCTTCATCATCATGTATGCACATGTCAATTTCTACTCGATTATGTTGTGACGAGAAAGACGAGTCAAAGTTACATATGTCTTCCAATCGCTCTTTTCTATCGTTCTTCAAGCCGATAAAGCTACTATGTCATGTCCCTGCACCTGCACCACTGCTTCCCAACACACCAGTAGTGTCGTGAAAGAGCCCCAAAGCTTTCCCTACATCCACAGTGAGCCTATATTACCTCTTGATGAATTTGGGGTAATTTACCCCTAATGAAAAGTATGATTCGATTCTGAAACAAATGAGATGGAGATCACATGTTGAATGAAGGAGATGAAGAAGTTTGATGCTCTTGAGATGAAAATGGTAACTGATCGTAAGAAGAAAAAAAAACCAAAACGATGAGACGTACATTAGCCCTTGATGAATTGGGGGTAACGTACCCCTAATGACAATTAGGATTCGATTGTGGAACAAATGAGATAAAGATCACATGTTGAATGAAACACATGAAGAAGTTTGATGTTGTGAAGATAGAAATAATATTTGATTGTAAGAAGAAAAAAAAAAGTATAGAAAAGAGACTTTTTCTTTGATAGACGTAACTTACCTTCAATTCATCAAAGGGATAATGTAGAAAAAACCATAAAATAGTTGTTTTGAGAATACAAGTTGAACACCTGTCATCATAAGAAACACATCATTTAATTATATAACTTTATCTATTTTGATTTCTTAAATTAACATCATAAAGACATTTGTTAGATTTTTTTAAAGGTCATGTTAACTAGTGCCTCTAAAAAAAAGTTATATTTGAATTGGATTAAACATGTTTATGGAAAGAGTAGTGATATTTGTACAACCATTTGTGACAACTTTTGTGACAACCTTTTTTCTCTCTCTTTTATTAATCAAAAACAATAGAGAGGAAATAAGAACATAATAAGAATATAAAAGAGAATTGTCAAAAAAATTATCACAAAATGGTTGTACAAATATCATTTCTGAAAACACATTGTGTTGGAAAATATGTGGAAAATTGAGTAATTGACTAAACACAAATTCCCACAATGGGTAGAACTAATGTAGTGTGAATTGAAAAAAGTGGAAGTCTCACATCGGATGGATCACACATTAGTAGTGTTTATATAGTGGGGGTGTTAGGGGTACATAATTATATGAACGAAGTAAGCATTGAAGAAAAAATACATATGGATATATATTTTATTATTTGGAAATGATAAATTAAATAATTAATTTAATCATTATTAGAAAGTGTTTTCTTAGTCCCCAAGTTTTCCTAAAAATATTTTGGAACGCAATCTAGAATATTTCGAAACGCAATCTGAAATATTTGAAATATTTTGGTAGGCAGTCTAATATATTTTAGTGCATGATCTTAAATATATTTTGATATTCAATAATATATTTATATATTGAATAATATATTTTTGTACTCAATATGATATATTTTGATACTCAATTTAAGATATTTTTGTACTAGATCTAATATGTGAATTACTTGCTCCCAAAGTTTCTTACTTATTAGTTGTGAACTTTCTCTATAAATAGAGAGCTCACACAGTGCATCCGACACACCGAAATTCACAGTTGATGCTTCCTGTGTTTTTCCTCTCTTCTCCCTCCTTCGACTTGTGTCGACAAGTCCTTCTCCTTTTTTCTACTCCTTCTGTCCCTTCGGAATTAAGAATGTTCTTAAGACCATAGTCCTTATTCGGTTTATTATTCTTCTGAAACTAAGATTGGTCTTAAGAGTATACTCCCTTCAATTATTTATGTCTCTTTAGAATAAATAATGTTTAAGATCATGATCCCTTTTCGGTATAATAAAGATGATCTTAAAAATATATTCTTCTTCAATTCTTGGAGAAGTTAGATGTTCGAATGGTAGTAACACCATATTTGAGTGGTCATAGTACCATAGTTGGAGAAGTAAAAATTAGAATGGTGGTAACACCATATTTGAGTGGTCTCAACGTCATAATAGAGTGGTCACAATACCATATTGGTTTCAGTATTGAAGAGTGGTCTTAGTGCCATATTTGAGGGTGTATTTCTCGAACGATTATTTAGTCGAACAAGTGAACTAGACTGTTTTATCTTAGGCGCACGGTTGTTAGTCTACCTTGCACAAACTCGGGTAGTGTCGTGAAACGTCTTAAAGAAAGCGACCTAATCGTGACTCAACCCGGTATCCTTTTGGTGGTGATTTCACTTTTATTAGGACGTGAAGCAGACTCAATCTAGTAATATCTTCAATGGTGATTTCGATTTTATTAAAATGTACTTTTCTGAACTCGAAAAACAACACATTGTTACTTCATGATAAATTAAAAACAACACTTCAGAATGCTAAAAAATCTCTATTGAGATAATCCATCAAAAGATGATGATATAATGGGTTTGGAGCTAAAAAAAATTCTCTTAAAAAGGGACCGTAGTTAAGGCGCTTTGTAAGTAGAACTTAAGGATTTGAAGCTTTTTAAACGGCTCTAGTCAACATTCCTACGGTGGAGACTTGTTAACTTGTAAGTAAGATCACATGCTATAAGTAGGCAGAAACAATTTGATTCTAAACTCTAAAGTCTTTGCTTTCATGGACCACATGGGTGCAAATAGACCCTAATTTCATGACCTTACATAGAGGTAGGCCAAGGAACTATAAAGGACGAATCATCTCTATTATGGAAATTTTCACGCGAGGGAGAGTAATGAAAAATCTCAATCATTAAACCTTTCTCATTTTGTTGTCTAAGGATTGGTCTTCTAGATTTTCTTGTTTAACCTTTTTAATTAATGGGTTTGGTTTATATGTATTTTCTTAAACCCCATTTTTTAAGGATATCTATTTTATTTCTAAACGTAATTGGCAATGCATCACACCTCCAAACCCTAAACCTAATAACTTTTGGCGTCAATGAATGTTGGTTGTTGGATGGATCAAAATTTAATCTCAGCCCTTAATCTCAAACCTAAAATTTCCCTCTTTAAACTCTTTTACAATCAATAATGACTTATTTACCCCTAAATTAATCTCTTAATTACCTTAAAAAATTGAATTCGAATTTCCCAACTCCTATTTTACTGACTATCAATATGTACTTAATTGGTATAAATTTCCATTTACCCGTGCTAAAAGTTGACTATGATTCTTGCTTGATGTTTTTTTTCCGTGTAACTTGCTTATTGATGTTTCACAAAATCGAACTTTTTTATTTTGCAAGAATAAATGATTAAAATCAGTCATTCCTATCTAATATTGTCTTTTTTATAATCCGTTGAAATAAATCATAAATGCACCATTTAATACATGTTTTCTCACGCAATCAAAAATCAAAATCATATTATACAACTTATAGTTGACTACGATTCTTGCTTATAGGTTCACAAAATCGGATTTTTTTCTGCAAGAATAGATTATTAGATTCAGGGATTCGTATTGCCTTTTTTATAATCCATTTAAATAAACCATAAATGCACCATGAAATATATCATTAAAATCTGTCATGCCTGTCTAATATTGCCTTTTTAATAATCCGTTGAAATAAACCATAAAAGAACCATTAAGCACAAAATCGAACTTTTCTTTAACACAACTATTGCCTATCTATTATTGCTTTTTGTTATAGTCCGTTGAAATAAACCTGAAATATAAGCAAGGTTTATTCACTCTGCTTTTCCTCTCATCCTTTCAGATCCCATCACATTCACAGAAGCATGGCCAACAATGACGTACAAGCTCTGCTGTCTTATCATGCTTTAACAGGTTTAGGGTTTGCTAATTTTTTAATACTTGCTGTAATACAAAATTAAAATTTGTTATCATAATACTGGTATTTTTGTTGGTGTTTTGTTGCCATCCCCGTTGAACCCAAATCCCACATCCAAAATTGAGAAGGTTGTCAATGATCTCCGTACAAAGTACAGGACGTACGTCGTTGAGCTTGATAATCTACACATGAGGCTTTCTTCCCAAATGCATTCGTTCGGATCATCCTTTCCATTCAGATTCATCTATTAACATGTTGATTTGTGCTTTTTTGAGTATTAGGGCATGGTTGTCCTGCCAAAAATGTTTGTTCATGACTTTGAAGACCAATTGGACGCTACATAAGTTTGGTGGATTCTAAAAACAACAAACTTGAGGTGATGGTCGAGAGGAACAATGACAACATTTACTTGACTAAGAGTTGGCATGCCCTAAAAGACTTCTACGATGTTTGTCCTTGATCCTGGATGCCTTTTACCCATACCAACAAATTCGATTTTGTGAACCTATAAGCAAAAATCGTAGTCAACTATAAGTTGTATAATATGATTGTGATTTTTGATTGTGTGAGAAAACATGTATTAAATGGTGCATTTATAGTTTATTTTAACGGATTATAAAAAAAAAGCAATATTAGATAGGAAAGACTGATTTTAATCATTTATTCTTGCAAAATAAAAAAGTTTGATTTTGTGAAACATCAAGCAAGTTACACGGAAAAAAAAAACATCAAGCAAGAATCATAGTCAACTTTTAGCACGGGTAAATGGAAATTTATACCAATTAAGTACATATTGATAGTCAATAAAAGAGGAATTATATTGGAAAATTCGAATTCAATTTTTCAAGGTAATTAAGAGATTAATTCAAAGGTAAATAAGTCATTATAGATTGTAAAAAGAGTTTAAGGAGGGAAATTTTAGGTTTGAGATCAAGGACTCATATTAAGTTTTGATCCATCCAACGGCCAGCATTTATTGGCGCCAAAAGTTATTAGGTGTAGGGTTTGAAGGTGTGGATGCATTGCAATTAGGATTAGAAATAATAAAATAGATATTTGTCTATAGATACCAATTGAACCAAGTAAAAATAGCCTTCCGAATTTTCTTAGCTTTATCACAAGTAAAAAAAAATGATTATGAGATTTAATTTCGCAAAGAGAAAAACACAAAACATGGCTCATGTAATTGTTTGGATTTAATTTTGAGAGAGACAAAAATAATTGTTTTCTATTGATTTGATAATTGTCCCATCTATGAGAGTTTCCATGTGCATCATTTTCCATTCCAAACAAAGCTGAAAAGACAAATTATTTGAAGAATCAGAAGGCCACTCGGGTGACACCAACTTGGCCTTGCATCCACCTGAGCTTCCTTCATTAGATGAAATAAGCATATCCTTGTATATACAGTAGGTTATATGTAATATCTGTTTGTATTAACTTAACTGAATTTATCTATTCAGATAAGTACTTGTGAAATTGTTGGAGATAGCTTTTAGAAACAACTTATGACCCATACATAAGTTATTTTATCTTATTTTCATAAGCTCCGAAGATTTGCGTATGAAAACAAGGTATAACATATATATAAATAATTTGAACATAATCACTTATATCATAAACCTTAATACTATAAACGCTTAATAAGTTGTTTATCCAAACAAGACCATTGTTCCATCATCGATGAACTAATTAAGCTCAAATAATATGTTCACTTTACATGTAAACCACTTTTTGTACAGCTACAGTTATTGAACCATGAACTTTTTACTAAAAGATTATGATGTCGCTTTGTCTAACATGCACAAGTAAAATGATCTTGCATCATCCACAAATGTCTTTCTCATTATTTGATCAAAAAAGTCACATTATATTTTATTTAATTTAATGGTGAGATTTATTGATCTAATGATGAAAATTAGTTTGTACATGATGCAAGATTTGTCACACTATGCATCATAGAATTTATCCAATTCAAATATCGAACCACCATAAATCATATGTGACACTTCTCCGTCTTGTAAACCACTTCGAACAATTTGAGCATTGGTACTTGAAAATTGTACTTACTCAAGTTTACCACTTAATGGCTTTGTCACTGACAAAGTCCTTAACTCCTAAAGTAACACCTCCATGCTTCTTCATATTTAAGGCCTCTGATCCTCAATTGAAAGGAAGGTTGCAATTTCCACAGCAAGCAGAATTAACTATGGAGTTTTTATAATGTACTGTACAAGTGAGACACATGTGCTAGAATCCTATGACATTTTTCATATCTCTATTATAAACATTTACCTTCTCTTTCTTTGATAGTCATGTCATCCTATAATTCTAAGGTGCATTAATGTTGTTCTGATTTAGTGCATTTCATGTTTTTTTATTCAATTTTATTCAAATTAGTTTTGCTATTTAATGTCATACTAATTTCATTACTAAATTAAGGGCATAATTGATGCAATTTACTTGCTTCTGTTTTTCTATAAATATTGTTTGTGAGTCTCAACATTTTTACCTCATTCAGAATTCAATTTTGAAAATTCTTCTCGAAATCTCTTTCATTTTATTGAAACACTTTTCATCTTAGCATATTTTTTTCATCACTCTAATTTCAAAAATTGATTCAATTTATGATATCAATCCACTAAATGTTGTGGATATCCATGTATTTTGTCCAAATACACACATTCATCCTATGATAATTTAAAGTTCTAACGGTTTATGGTCTGGCCATCATAGATCTACCCACGGAACTTTTGGAATGTTTATGTGCCAAGAGAAAATTAGATAATGTAAATATATTTTTTGTGGAGAATGTCCATTTGTTGGGTTTTTTTTCATCTAAAATATATGTTATGTTCGGTTTCATACTCTATTGAAATTTTGCCTTTAGATTGTTGGTTAGTCATGTTTGAATATTTTTGTAAGATTTTTTTACTATTTGTGTCTGCTTCCCATTTGTACTTATTCCAAGAAAGATTTTGAGTTTTTGTGTTATTTCCTTTTGGTTGTCATTGTAACACTAAAATCAATTATTTTTCTATCTATGATATATTTAATTTATTCATGTTTTGATGTGTATATACGTTTGTAATCATGTTATATATAATCAATTCATTTCTTAGACATATAATTCATAGGTACCTAAATTAGAGTGATTTATTTGCCCGTATACGGCGAGTGTGACTCGGTGAATGCTATCAAGATGAGATTGATATCATCTATAATATAATATAATCTTAATTTATTTCTCCTAAACATTTATTCATTTTACATTTTTATAAGTTAATTGGGAATAATTATAATCCAAGAAATAATTATTCTAAAAAATATTTAAACATAAATTGTTACGAATCAAAAAAATAGAAACAGTTTTATTTTTGTCAAAAAAAAATTAAAAAAATTATTAAAAACCGTCAATTACAAAAGTATGTCCGACATATATATGAGCATATATTCCTTCAAGAACCGCTTAGCCAAATATTACAAAACAAAACACGCTTATAATGACCCATTTTAATATTGGTTTGTTTTTAATTATTTAATGGAACTTAAATGAAATATAATGTAATTGATTCATTTTAATATCGTTAAAGTAAACGTAAATGATCGCAATTAAAAAAAAAGTAAACGAAAATGTCACACAATCATCCAAGAGTGTTTAGATGAGATTACACAAGTCTCTTCTAACTTAACCAGGTCCTTGTGCATGCAGCAATGTTAAAACTTTTGTCACACATTTAGGTTCGACAAGACTCAAATGTATGGCAATGTTTTGCAAAATTTGTAAGCATTGATAATGAAATCAAGTTATTTCTTAATATTACATTATGCTATTCTTATTCTTAAAATTTATTTGTGGTTTATAGCGGTAGCAATTAACCTCTCATTATTGTATTTATAGCATTAAAAATGACAATCAAATGGTTTCAATGCAAAGATATATATGGCAACATGTATTGCAAACAAATAAGGACGTAACTTTCTTCCCTTTCAAATTTGAAATCTTAACTATTATTTCCTTTATTTTCATTCCGCATATTTCATCTATTAGAGACCAAAATTTGGCCAATGTTTTACTTTTTTTTAGTTTTTGCATATAATTAACACTCATTTTCTTTGAAGGAAAGAAATCAATTCATTTCATTACTCAAAAGATGTCAAATACATGACGGTATATCATCATAAATGGTGGGGCTAGGATCAGATGGGGCTACCCTCTCTAATTCATGAGTGACCCCATTAGCTTGCCTCCTATTAAACTCGACATGAGAGTTTTCAAAACTATCCTGAAACATCTGTCTACAGGCAATAATAAATTATTTCCTAACTTTTATTTCCCAAATTTATCAATCATAAAAATGTACATTGTCACGCATGACACATTAACATCTCTCCCTTGAGTGTGAGACTTTATGTTTCTATGATTTGATGAGATTGCCAAATAAGGTTAGAGGCTCAACATGATAAAAAAGATGATTGGTGGTGGTTTCATATATGAATGTTTTTGTTCCTGTCTGTCTCTATGCTACTGTTATTCTTTTTTTTTTTTTGGTATATTGCTACTGTTATTCTTTAAATAAGAAAAAGAAAGAAAATGAAAAAAGTAATTTTAACACATGAAAAATGATAAGAGAAAAGAATGAGTTGTTGGTAATTTTATGGGTATGTTGAAAGAGTTAGAGATTATTGCATAATAATGCTACCAAAATATTAGACTTATTAAAAAAATGTCACATCAATTTAAAATGTCTAATAAGTGTGTATTTTGTCAACTCAACATAATATATCTATATTTTTGCTTTGTGAGATCCCACTAAAGACCTAAGGTGATTGAATTTTAAACAATAGAGGTTGAATAAAAAAAATTGCATGAAAGTTAATGACATCCAAAATCTAAAATTTAAACTAAAAAAATAAAACAGACGACATCCTAAAACTAACAAAACAAATCATCATAATGCTGAGACTTTCAATGGGGCCTACATATGGAGTTGTATTATCACATTAGACTAAGAGAAACCACAAAATAAGTTTGACATCACATCTTCAACCAAAATCTTTAGGCACATATATATGAGCCATCTCACTAATTCAACATCTACTCTTCTATCAACTATAGAATTTTAACTCATATTTGATGCATTAACATCTATCTATCTCTCTCTCTCTCTCTCTCTCTCTCTCTCTCTCTCTCTCTCTCTCTCTCTCTCTCTC
>Ga0315915_1004636_pt1 | contig 17271 bp, 9 predicted proteins | sample MpolbnodulesMG_FD_207738 | JGI IMG/M metagenome (GOLD analysis project Ga0315915, IMG submission 207738) | Medicago polymorpha root nodule microbial communities from Los Angeles, California, United States - branched nodules | ecosystem: Host-associated > Plants > Roots > Nodule | place: USA...
AAAATGATAATTTTAGTTTTAAAAAAAAAAAGAACTGGGTTTTTCATGATGAATATATGAAGTATGATGAAGATGATGATTTTTGAAAATAATTGAGATTCTAGACGATGAACATGATGATTTTTGGCTTTTTATTCAAGTGCCCTTTTTTTTGATTTATTTAATTTCATTTATAAATATTTGGCTTTTTTATTTAATTTTTATTTGAAAAAAACACATGTGGCGTGCCATGTAGGCTTGACCAAGTCAAAATTGGTGTTTTGCAAAAGGGGCTAAACATAGGGGGTCACTTTTGCCATTTTTTTGAATAGGGGGCCAAAATTGCAACTTTTGCAAACTTAGGGGGCAAAAAGTGCGTTTTAGCCTATAATTAAAACTAGAATGTAACTCGGTGCACTCCTCTCCAATTGGATCCAAGTAGGGTGAGACATGTTTGTTTGTGAGAGCCTCAATCACACATTTACTAGAGTTGGACCAAACATTTCAACATAGCCATCGCTTCCGCAACATGGCAAAATTGGCAAACACCAACAGCTAGCCGCTGCTACCAGCCCATATGCATCTCGAATAACATCAGCTAATCCTTGCTCTGATGGTCCTATAGCATCAACATTTAGCTTATAATAACCCAATATTTGAGATTGACTTTGACATATGTTAAGAGGATTATGCTCATTGATACAACAGTTGGAAGCACTAAGCACCTCAATACCTTCAATGCATCTCTTAATTTCTTGTTCACCAAATCTCATAACATATAGCCATAACCATTTCAAAGGAAGCATTTGGGCGAAGCATCACTATACCCGAGTTTGACACCTAATGGGGATGCAAACCATACCGATCTTTCCCATTTATGTTCCATGAATAAATGCTTTACAATTTCATTCTTCCCGTCACAAACAACATAAAGGACTACAACTAACCCCTCTTTTAAACAGCGACATTCTAACCGGAATTCGGTCATGCAAAATTCGCCACACTAGATGAATGTGTCTCGGTATAGTCTTCCACTTTTAATCACTCATTTATTTTCGTTTCCTTATAAAAAAAACTTCTTGATTTATGTAACATTGTATTGTATGACACTTATTTGTGGATGGTGGAATTACATCTCAATGTAAGTATTCATAGACTCGGAATCAAATATATTTTTTTATGGAAAAGAGGTGTCATTCGAGATGACAATGTTGTGCACTTTGTTTAAAGAAATTAAAACAGCCGGTCATTTATTTGTATACAATATGTGAATTTATATTTAACTGGATGAATTGGAAAGCAATTGGGTGGTGCGATGAATGGGTTGAAAATATTTTACTCTTTCAAAGAGGTCTGCAAAAGGAAGACCGATAGAAATGTGTCCCATCTAATTTAGTTAGCTACGACACAGTGCATCTAATTGGAGAATAGCAAATATTGCAGAAGTGATTGATCGGACGAAGCAAATAGCATGGTCTTGGTGTATATGTAGACAAGGAAGAAATAAGAACCTTGTTTTCGCTAATTGGTGGACTAATCCACTCTCTTGTTTTCCTTGTATTTGATTTGACTATTTATTTGTAGTGGATTTGAATAATCCTTATACTCAATAATAAATTATTTTGCTTACAAAAAGAATGTTTTTAATGGCCATTCACGTTTTTAGGATCATGGAAATAAAAACACAAAAACAAGAAAGACTACAATCTTAAGCGAATAATTTCAATGGCATCCACAAAGAAATTAGGATGCAGTTGAGAGGGATAAATAAATAAAGACTACAATGCTTAACACTATTTTTGGTAAAAAAAAATAAATTTTTGTTGAGAGTGGAATTTGAACCCACGCCCTTTCGGACAAGAACCTTAATCTGGCGCCTTAAACCAACTCGACCATCTCAACTTTATATTAATGATACTTTAGTTACTAATATATTTTGAAATAAAATTTAAAATAAAAAATATTTACCAATTGTTAAACTTTAAAATAGAAAAATAATATTGAATTATGACACTAGTGACAATTACTTTTACTTTTACAATTTCTAATTGCACACTATCTGTTTTTATATATTTCTTAATAACAAACATCAATTTTTTTCCCTCAAAAAAAAAAGCATCAATCTTTTTTTTGTAGTCACCTCTTTGATTTCCAAGCAAATGAGACCCTATTAGTCTAGAGTTTAGTCGAAAGATAAATAAAGTCTAACAAAAATGGTTCCCCTCATAAATCAAACTCAGATTCTACAAATTAGATTACAAATAAATATTGTTTTGTTGATCATATAATTGCAAAACTTTTATTGTAAACGCTAATTAGTGTCACCATAGACGTTAGTGTTTAGCTTCAAGGCTTCCATTGTCGCTAGTGTTTTTGACGCTAAAAATATTGTTAGCATCCAATTTTTACCAAACGCATAAGTTTTTTGCCAACACTTAAACACAACTCTCTTCGTGCTTAACCGCAAAGATTAATCCCTTGAGCTTTGTGGGATGAAGTTAAGAAATCTGACCAATTAACGAAGCATAAAGATGAATCGGTTGAGCCTCTGACATGGTTAAATCAAGAACCCAACATAGAATCAGACTCAGTAATACTTTTATGCCAAAACATTGTAAGCTATACCAAGGCCACAAACTAATAGTGATAGCCTTCTTCATACTTGAGATGCTAACTCACCGATTAGAACATAGCATTGCAACCTCAAGTGATAACCATTTTTTTTTGTTTATACTCATTAAAAAAATAAACTAATAGTGTAAAGTAATTTCATATGTGGCTCCAATCTTATTTTCGTTTGCTATAATGTATGGTCCTCTAAAACAATGTATACAGATGGTATTGACAAATGAAATTATTTTCTTTTTTTACAAGAAAAATTTAATTCATTCCATTAAAAGTCATAGGATCAATACAAAATGGTAAATAAAAAATAAATTTAAGAAGTGATATATTATATATTGCCACATTTGCATGGTTAGACCTAGGAGAAACTATATTACGACATTTAATCAAAATGGACCCGAGTTCAGTTTAGTCTTGCATCGATGAGTTAGAAGCATCAATCAACAACCCCCTTCAAATTTAAGGAAAAAACAGTTCGTTTAAACTCCAACTTCCGCATCATTGCCCAACTGATGAATTTGGAACGTTTATGGGATAATGAAATTATGATTTTCTTGAAGGGCGGGGGAATGGGACTAATGAATGAAATTATTTAAAATAAACTTTAAACTTTCTGTATCGAATCTTCAAAGGGACATGATTGTTTAATGATTCATAATTTTGATCATTAGTAGTTCGAAGATTAGCATCTATATTAAATTTACAAATCAGAAATATTACTGTAATAAGCATTATAGGATTTTTTTTATAATTATTAACTATAACTCAAATACAGTAGTTAATAATTAGTTTTGGAGGTATTTGCAAAACACATCCAAGAGTTAGCACTGAGATATGCTTTTTGTAGATGATGTAGTCCTACTTGGAGAGTCGATGGAGGAATTGAATGAGAGGCAATAGACTTGGAGACAAGCCTTAGAGGCAAGACAAAGTACATGAAATGTAACTTTAGCAAAAGGTGAAGTAGTTCTACCTTGGATGTGAAAAATGGAGATCGTATCATACTCCATGTTACATGGTTTAAATATCTTAGGTCTATAGTAAATCATCCTATTCAAGTTGGGTGGTTGAAATAGAGAAGAGCATAAATGTTTTATGTTATAAGAAAGTACTGCTTAAGTTGAAAGGAAAATTCTATCGGACAACAGTCAGATCTACGATGTTGTATGGTACAGAGTCTTTTGCAGTTAAGAGCCAACACAAGAATCACGTAAGCGTAGCGGAGATGATATTGTTGCATTTGATGAGTGGTAAGACTAGACGAAATATATATGATTAAGAATGATTCCGTTAGAAAGAGAGTTAGAGTAGCACTTATAATACAAAAGATGGTAGAAAATAAGTTTAGGTGGTTTGGGCATGTAGCGATAAAACTTGAAGATGTTATAGTACGAAGTTTAGATCAGATGGGGTCAGATCAAAAGAGATAGAGGATGACCTAGAAAAATTATAACAGAAACTATTATGAAAGATTTATAGGTTAATGAGTTTGATCTAAATATGGTTTATGACATAGGATGACCTAAAAAAAAGTAAGATTTATATCACTTGCCTTATTTGTCTTTTTTTTCAAGAATTTTTACAAAAGTTAATTGAGTCATGTTAACTTGTGCCCTTAGGGCACAAGTTAAGAAGCTTAAAAAGGAAATTAAAAATAAATTTTATATTGAAAGTTTAACTTTTGCAACTTTTGAAACATTGAATGCACATATTCCAGGAAAAACTTTCTACATTTACCTTCTTAACTTATACCCACAAGCACAAGTTAACCTTTCCCAAGTTAATTTTATGATTCCACCAGAAAACCAACCGTTACTTGTACCAAAAAAGAAACAAAGAAAATCAACCGTTACAATACCAGTAGAGCATGCCAATCAATTTTATGATTCTAACGAGAATATGTTTTTAAGTGCACCATGTGTACGTTAAGCTCATTGAATAATTGCATCGAAGTACATTATTGAAACCTACTATACTATTAGTACATTTTTTATTCACACTCCCAAATTCAATCTTTATGATTAGTTTATTCTTTTGATACACTTTTTTTCAAAGTTTTTAGCTATCTCGTAAATGAGTCACATTATTATTTATTTTTTTTATCAAAAATAAGTTACTTATAAATAAGTATTGTGTTTATAGTGATTCTCCAAGGATAGAAAGACATTAAAACTAATATCTCTTATTCATAACATCATACACTACACGTTTAAACTTGATATCCCCCAATTCATATAAAATATATTTGACATTTAAGCTTGGCATCTCCAATTCATATTCATATAACATATTTTTGGTATCGAATCCCTTATGTAGTTGTGTTAATGCTGCCAACGAGGACTCATTGCACAACAAATTTGGGGAGATGACAGTCACACTTGATGATGTGGTTTGTTTGCTGCATTTCTCCGTTGATGGCATGCTCTTGTTCCACTGGTCCATATCATAGGATAAGACGGTGGAATTGATGGAGACGTACTTAGGGTCTAGTACGGGTGATGCTCTTATTGAGGTCGAAAAGACCAAAGGTGCACATTGTCGATTTGGCTACTTGGAGAGGATCTTCAAGGAGCGTTTGAAGGAGCAGAGGGATTTGAAAACCAAGTATGGTGTGACTCAGGAGGTGCATAGTGTAACGTCCCGGATTTTAATCCAAGACATTACGTCTATTTCTTTCTTTTAGAAAACCAAGACTATATTTTTTGTTTTAAAAACTATAGTCAAGCATAATGAATTCCTAACTAGAACTTAACAATAGTCAAAGTAACTTAATTAGAAACTGAACATTTCAAGTCAAGTTAACTACGAAACTAATAAACTTCAAAACTATTTTAAATTACAATTCAGAAAAACCCAAATTTATTTCCCCGCGTACACGCTTCAAGCTAAACATCAAGCATAGATCATATCTCCTTTGGTACCTAAAATGTTGGTTGTAAGGGTTAGTCTTCAACACCCGTGAAATAAAATCAATAATAGATTAAGACATCAAATAAGAATATACAACCATCATCTAGGAATCATTTTAAGAAATTTATTTAATATATTACGAGGAGTTGGTAATTTTGTGGAATTGATAAGCTACGTGGTTTATGAGTATAAAACTACAAAGATGTAAAGAAAGATTGCATTGCATAGCATATAATAGTATCATAAGTGGTAAATGGGGTGATTCATATTCATGTGCAAAATAAATAAAATAAATAACCCAGTTCTTACATTCTATCCACCTAAAATAGTTTCATCCTCGAAACTGATTAAGAAAAGTAGTTTTCCATAATAAAAATGAGATAATTTACCCTGATCTTACAACAAGGAACAAAACCAAAATTAATTACTGGTTTCCTCTCTAATTAATCTTCATATATTATTTTGTAGTTTCTTCTTTTCCTTTATTTATTCTTTTTGTACTCATACATATAAACGAGAGACAATTTTGCAAACACACGGTTATACAATATTGACATCTTTCTAACTATTAACATATAAACTAAATATGCATAAATTTTCATTATATTTAATCGCATTTCAATTTACCCTTTTTTAGGGCATTTTAATTTCCACTTTTATTTTAACAAATATTTTTTAATAAATTTTTAAATTTTGAATATTAATTCAAATTTAAGAAGTTATTCGGAAAAAAAAATTGTGTTGTTTACAAAATTGTGTATATGGTCACTCCCGTGTTAATTTAAAATAATTCTTCTATGTTACTATAATCAATAACCATTTCTTTATATAAATACACAAAATTATATATTTTTATTTATATAAAATATATAATTTTTAAAAAAATTGTGTACGTGGTCTCTCCTGTGCAAATTTTCATAATTCTTTTATGTTTGTAAAATTATATATTTTTATCTAGAAAAAATATCGCATCAAACTCCACCTAATTTAAATCATCTACATGTTTTAAAATATTATGTTTCGTTACGAATTTTTAAATAGGATTTAATTAGTTATCAATTCTTTATTAGTCCCGAAACAACATATTTTCTTTTTATATAGTGTAATTTTTTAAGGATATAGTATAATTTTTTTCGGTTATTATCTTTGAGATATATAATTTTTTTTTTGTACAGAGATATATAAATTTTAATGAATATTATATATCATCCAAATAAAAATAGTATATGTGTAACCCGGACAACACTAAGAAAATATGCTATAGATACATACATATATATATATATGACTGATCGATAAAATAAAAAAACACGTGAGAAGAGGCATTCAAGAATACCAACATAAAATTTTGTCAACTAAAAAATCACTAAAAAAAATCAAAACAAACAATTGAGAAAATAGAGGATTTACAAAACAAACAAACAAAATTGCTGCGGACTAGTTGTACTATAATCCGATAACCATTAATAACACAAAAGTAATGATATTTGAACAATTATTTGAGACAATTTTCTTTTCCTTTTTTTTATTGGTCAAAAACAATAGAGGGAGAAAAATAAAGAGAGAAAATAAGAGCATAATATAAGTATAAGTGAGAAGATTGTCAACAGAAAGTGGTTTTGTAAATATCATTTCTCATAATCACAAGATACACTTATAAAACTAAAGAAATGAGAAGACCACACACGTAGACTAAACTGAATAGCTGAAGAAGGAAAAGGCAGTTAGATATTGACTCGTGACAACTCTGTTCTTGTCAATAAAAGCGTAACTTTTTTTATTTTTTTGGGTAACTTGTATTGCTTACGCCTATTTCTGTTGTTTTCTTGTTGATATTATAAATGGTTAAATAAGTTTTTCATCCCTATAAATATAGGAAATTTTTATTTTAGTCTCTAAAAAATTAAACTAAATGTTTTCATCCTCACAACAAAATTTGTTTTGTTTTTTGTCCATAATGGATATAATTTTTACGTGCTTTTGATATTTTTTGAACATAATATAAATGTCGAATATGATAAACGGACATAATATGGATACAATTTGAACATAAAAGAGTTATAATTTTGACATTTATATGAACATAAAGTAGCCATTAAGGACAAAAAACAAAACAAATTTTTTCGTGAGGATGAAAACATTTGGTTTAATTTTTTAGAGACTAAAATCAAAATTCGCTATATTTATAGGGACGAAAAACTTATTTAACCCTATTATAAAATGAAAAGAAATATTACACTTAAACATTCATGTTCATCCTAAATTTAGAGTATGTAATGAAAAAAAAACAAAGTTTCGCATTTTGTTATATGCTTTTTTATGCCTTTTAATTAAACTATCCATACATAATTTTCTTAAAATTTGTTATGACAAAAAATGTAATTTTAATTAACTATGTGATAAGTGTCGGGATTTGGTCATGTTATTGATGCATAAGATGAAGCCGATCATAAAGGGAAAATTTAAAGATAAATAACATTTATATGCGCGCATAAAGAATTACTCCATCCGGTTAATTAACCAATGTATCTGAAATATAATATAGTTTAGATACATCACTTGTTTAATAAATCTAAAAAAGTAAAAAATTGATTATAAATGTGACCAGAGGAAATATGATATAATTATCAAGATTTGTTGCCAAAAATGGCAGATTGTTGAAATGTTTTATTGCATGATTAATTAATACATTCCAATATCATTATGTGTGCATATGTCTTTATTGTTCGGGAATGGATTCCCTCCTGTGTGTTTTTCTCCAGTTTTCTACGGTGTAGAATCTATACCCTTAAATGTATTATCTCTCTTAATTTCAAGTTTTCAACATTAATATTTTTAAGCATTAATTTTTTTCAAAGGCTGGAATTTAACGGGACCCTAACATGAGGTGACATCAGGATGAATCAATTTAGAAAAACGAGAACTCTAATTGACAATCACATTATATATAGGCCATGGTCTCCCAATATATCGGAAATAAATGAATCCATAAATTTTGATTAGTGAGGACAAAATCATATATTCGCATAAAAAAATTAAACTGATTTATAAGTGATAAAAGTATTGTTTATAAAAAAAAGTGATAAAATACTGATATAGTCATCATTAACAATAAATTATAGACTGCAAAAATTATTTCATTTTATATAAAAGAAACTAAAGACGAATGTATCCTTTTCTAGTATTTAAAAATAAATTATAAACTGTAAAAATTATTTCATTTTATATCAAAAAAAAACTAAAGACGAATGTATCCTTTTCTAATATTTGACCAACCAATTATTCAACAATTTAACTTTCATATTATTGTGTTTTTTATTTTACAAATAAAATTATTTAATAATATTTTTACTGATATAGTCATCATTAACAATAACTTAGAGACTGCAAAAATTATTTCATTTTACATCAAAAAAAAACTAAAGACGAATGTATCCTTTTCTATAGCATGTGACCAACCAATCATTTCAACAATTTAATTTTCATATTATTGTGTTTTTTTACAAATAAAATTATTTAATAATATTTTGTATGGACAACGCTTAATTTTTAATGGGCATTGCTATATATTGCGACGGATTTTGTCCAGAGAGCTTCACGAATATAATTTCAACCAATTAAATGAGGCTTTATACGAAAAACAAGGAGAGTATTGTGTGTGATGTGGGTCACACGTTTTATAGCAGTGTCATCGTGATATCCTCGTGAAATCAAAATTCGGGATATCAAGCATTATCCATTTTTATTACTAGTTACAAATTAAAATCATAATAAGACTAAGTGGGGGCAGCTACCCCCCAACTAGACGAACCTGTATTCGTTCGTGATACCTGACGCACTTCTCTTTCTACGAGGAGTTGAGGTTTGAGGAAGAAACACAAGCGAACATGTACTCATTATCCGTCTCTCATTCTTTATGTTTCAGAGTACTACCAAGATACTATTGTAAACGGTTCATTCATTCATATATTTTTAATATCTTTGATATGATTCAGCTTGCCATAGATCCTAAAATCCTTATCAAGTTTATCTAGTATAGCATATAGAAAGCATGCCTTTTTATAGAACTTGTAAAACATTTTCCTCATGTTAATCTTCACTTTTTGTTTGGTCTCTTTTACACAATTAAATAATTTGCACTCGTGCATAATCGAGTGTAGAAAGAAACTTGTTCATCAAGGCATGTCATGCTTGTCACACTCTAGGGGACAAAGCGACGGCATCGATGACTAATTTGTCGGCTGTGGCGGTGGTATTGGTAGTGACACGCTCACATCGGGGACACATTGATAAGGTTGAAGCTGGAAGAGGCTCAGAACTGTGAGGCGATAACACAGTGGGTGGACCCACCTTCATAGCCCTAAGCTCCTCAACTTCTCTTTGTAGCCTCCTGTTCTGCTCTGTTAAAGACCCAAACCACCTCTTAAGGTATTCGCACTCCATCTCTGTCTGCTTCAACTTGCTCCTGCATGTCCAAAATGTTATTAAAATGATGATATGGTTATTATGAAATGAAATTTTTATTATTATTGGGTGTAATCACTTTTTTATCGATACTTGTTGATGAATGATGAGTTATTTCATGATGCTTAATGCATGGGTTGGTCTAAAGCTTGAAATCGAGTGGTCAAAGGTGCACTTAATAATTATTGGAGAGGTGATCAGTGTAGTGTAGCACACGAGGCCGAATAAAACTCCATAAACACGGACATGGTGCTGTGGTTATTAAGTTGTCTACTTTCATTTGGACTACAATGATTATGCTTTTAGCCCACACTTTCACTACATTTAACACTAATGTTACTTTTTTTTTAAACGTCTTCTTAATAAGTGTCTTAAAACATTCTTTATGGAAACTATAAATAGAAATATTATTTTGAAAACATAAGTTAAACATATAAATAAGTAATAATCACTCATATTTTAATGAAAAAATTATTCCTGTTGATTGCTTAAGCAATGCATCAAGGGCACTTGCTACCATTTCTTTTTTTTTTAATGAAAAATATTAATAGTTAATTGTTAGATTAATATTTAATAATTCATATAGGTTTTAATTCATAATCTACAACTTCTTATTTTTTTAGCTCAAAATCAGTTGAACTATCAAGCTCTTTAAATGTTATCATTATCAATTGCTCGTTTTAGTAGAGGCAAATTTTTCACTGTTTTACCTTCTTTAACTTAGATAAAATTACGACCGTCTAATATGAACCCGAGTCAAATACTAACATTATCAATTGACGAATATGAATGTCTTAGTTAATAAATATAATATTTCCCATGAATACATTCTTTTGATCACGAAGAAAATGGTTAACAACAAAAGGATTACACTTTACCTAAAAAAAAAAGGATTACAACACCAATAGAGAAATGATAACCTGAATTTCTTTCCATCCTATTAATAAACCAACTTTAAGGGTGTGTTTGGGTGGAGGGTTTACTTTTCATTTTTAAATTAAGGACACTGTAAAATATTTTATAAAAAGTTAACATATTAACATGATAAACGATCATATAATACTTCAATCATACTTAATTTATTTTAGAAAAACACGTTATATAGTCTGTAATTTAAAAACGAAAAGTAAACCCTCCCCTCCCTTCCTCTCTTAAACCCTCAATCCAAACACACCATTAGATAAAATTTTAACAACATTGATATTTGGACACTATAAATTTTCTCACATTTATTCTACTTTTCATTTTCTCTCTATCCCTCCATTCAAATCAATCATCAACCTTATCACACATATCACATAATAATCTTTTATCTCTATCTCTTAAGGTCCTTAACAAAATCTCTATCTTTTAAGGTATATCACTACTAGAAAAAGCAAAATTAGCGAGGGAAATTAGTGACGGAAAAAATGAAATTCCTCACAAATTCCTTAGTCGCAAAATTTAGTGACGGAATTAGAGAGGGATTTCACGTTTTCCCTCACTAAATATCCCTCACTAATTTTTGTTTTTTTAGTAGTGTATACACTTATTGTGGTATCTGAATTCTGAAACATTTTTGAAATTTTAATGTTGCCTATCAAACCCGGACAATCAATTATATCTCCTTGAAATAAAATTATATTCCTCAAAAGCCAAATAGACCAAGTAATGGTTAGCCAAACAATATATCTTGTTCGTTTGAATCCTTTTTCGCACAAACAAACCAAAAAAAAAAGAAAAAGAACCAACTTGTAGGAAATCAGCCACAACATCTGCCGGAAATGGGCCATAAAATCCCAACCGATAAAAAATTTGAGACCTCATATTTGTTTGTGATATATAGTAGATTATAAATAATGCCATTAAAAAAAGTAGATTAAAAATAATATTACTTTGACAATTTTAATTTGATTATGTTATAAGATTTGTATACGTAAGGAAAATAAATATCTTCAAGTAACTCATTCGCACATAATAGATTGATTTTAATTCAACCGTTAATATTATTTTAATTATATTTATTTTTCAAATAAAATTGCACCATTTTTTTTTTCAAAAAAAATTGCACCATCAAAATCATACAACTTATTATGTTATACTAGTGAGTTTCACGATTGTTACAATTTGTTTAATTTTTTTTTATCGGATAATGACCTAACATTTTATTACTAAACAAAAATTCAAAACTCTACCCATGTAATGTCTGTAATAAAATACTCATACCTTAATTAAGTGAGCTAACTGTTAATTTTTCATATATATAGTTTGTATACTCTTGCAAACACACACACACATACACATATTGAAGTGGATTGAGAATCAGTCATAATGAGAAATTTGAAGCTAATATGTAGAGGGTTAGCCTTTACCTGGCCCTACGATTTTGAAACCACACCTCCACTTGCCTTGGTCGGAGCTTAAGCTGCATTGCCAAACACTCTTTCTGCTTCTGTAGTGCAAAACCAATTATATGCATATTAATTAAGGAAAAGTTGTAGAAATATAGCATCTCTCATGGACATGGTAAATATTATATATGAGACCAAAAAAAAAAAAGAATAAATTAAGGTCATGTAAAAGGATCTTGGTAAAAGAAAGATTTTGGAGGTATAATTACTGGGTTTAAAGTGTGGTTTTTTCTGAAGCTTTCTTCAAGGAGATGGGACTGTTCCTTTGTTAGACGCAGTTTCTTGCGAGGAGTGTCTCCATTTACGCTGCTTTCTTCTTCCTCTTCTAGTGCCATCCATTCTTCTTCTTCTACGGTTACTCGGTTCACATCCAACTTTTTCACTGTAACACCCAATTTCCGGACAAAAATTCATAATTCTTTATAGGATTACAAACTCAATATATTTTATATCTAACTTTAGGAACTAATTCCTCTAAAAAACACTTTAGGTACTAGTTGGAAATATCATATCAAAAAATTTAGATATATGTTTTCGGTCCCAACAACCATATCATTTTTTCATTTTTGATCTCTGTAATTTGTTTTTATTTTTATTTCAAATATAACATTTTTATTCTTTTGCTCATTGTTATTTTCTTTTTGTTCTTGCAAAATTAATTTTTTTTGTAGGTATTAGTCTACGTAATATGTTGAATATTTGATCTTAGTTAATCTCTGAAAAAAGACTAAAATATACATTATATTGATCAATTTGAATATGAACAAATTTTGCACAAATAAAAAAACAATTAAGATCAAAAGTAAAAAGTTACTATATATCTACAACGACTAAAAAGATTATAAGTAAAAAAAAAAGTATATTTGATGAGATTAAAAACATATTTAAACCAAAAAAAAAAAGCTATCATTTCACCTATATTTTCTTTAGGAAGTTATATCACGTATATTATATATCCTCAAGATGAAAAAAAAATGTGGGAACCCTTTATGGGCAGTTTAATATTAACTTTTTCTTATAAAAAATAATAAATTTAAGGGATAAAAAAGCACAATTGTCTGGACCAAAAAAAAAAAACTGTAGTGTATATCCGATCGTTGTTTTTATTTTATTTTTAGAGAAGTTACAAATATTTATTTAAAAAATGAAAACAATAATGGTAAAATAAATATGCAGAATTAAATTACAAAGACACAAACATGAAGAGAGGGTGATAAAAATGACAAAAGATGAATAAGAAGATTATGATATTAGATAAAGAAGCAAAAGGCAAGAAATTAAGAAACTATTGTATGTGGCTACGTGCTTACCAGATGATGAGGGGAGAAAAGATATCGGCGAAGAAGCAAAACCTGGGATAGATATGGTCAATTCCAAGTTGGAGGAACTTGTAGGTAAAACTGCCATAGAAGAAGAAGAAGATCAAGAAGATCCTTGATGAAAAGGGAGGAAAAGGTAAAGTGAAGAAAACAAATTTAGGAGAAAGGAGAAAGAAGACAGAAGCAGCAAAGATGTATAATGTGTTTGGACAGAAAAAGTTCAAGATATACTATAAAAAAAAACTCAAATAAACAATTAAAAGGATATTGTTATTAATTAATCAGTCATACAAAGTTGTTATTAATTAATGTTTGGAAAACCAAACAATTTAACTCAAGTGGTTAATGAGATCTATCATAGACGAATTGTTGAGAAGAATTTAAGTTCAATTTCTAGATAAAATAATATTTTTTTCAAACTTTATTTATCTTCTGACCAAACTTCAAATTACTATGACTAATTTTCCCTTATAAACGAAGTGTTAACACCAAAAATATTAATGTTTAGAACATCAAAAGGATGTTTATGTGGGAAAAGCGTATATATAAAGTGCTATAGCTAGGTTTCTGAATTATGACCAAGGTCGGCCAAGTACTTATATAAAAATACAAGAACGCGATGAGGGGTGGCAAATTGCCAATAACACACTCTAGTACATAATTAACTTTTGGGTAAACATGTATACATAATTTATTTTTCAACTTTAGTACTATCTAATAATGATTACATCTCTCTTTTTCATCATTATATTATAATAAGGTTTTGCAGGGAATTTTTAGCTTATTTTTTTTGTTTTAATGTGGGAGAAATTCTTACATAATCACAACTTCAAACTACAAATATTTGGGCATATATATACAAATGAAAGAAAAAAAAATTACATTATTTTTTACTTTTATCACAGCGTAGTCATTCAACTTTGTTGCCAAGTTCATTTTTTTTTTAATTAGCACACTGTATTTTTTAAAAGAACAAGGCCCGCTATCTTTTTAAATTAATACTACAGGCAAACTTTTTATTTTATTTTTTCGTGAATAGCATGCATGCTGAATGCGTTCTGAAACATGCAATCATGTTTTTGTGGTTTTTTTTAAGAACTTTGTTGACCGGATATATTACTACTACACACACACAAAATTTGTGTGCATGTTGTTTTTAACAGAAGTGCATGTTGTTGTTATATGCTATTTATATTTTGGGTTTTAAATATTATCTCATGAACTGAAAAATAATAATTACAAAATTAATAAAATGGATTAAAAAAGTTAATATCACCATGTTATATTTTTTTTGAACGTAAATTTTTTATTAATTATCAAATCTCTGCATATATCACTATACTATATCTAACCCACTTGAGTTGACATGGTGATATTTGTTTGGAATTTAAGAATGTGTTCTTCCTCAAGGTCGCATGTTCGATTCTTTTCGATGTCAATTTAGGTGGGCTAATTTAGCTTATTTGAAAAATATATCACTATGTTATATCTTAAAATTTAGTTTGAGATATAATAAAATAAATATTGTTTTTTCCTTATATAACAATGTCATACTGTACTTTGATGTTGTCATTTAACATTTTTCAGGCTTGCTTATATTTGAGACAAAAAAAAAAAGATATTTTAAAATATTTTCATCTTGCTAATATTTGTTGTGTGCAAGTGTGAGCTATATGTCCCACATCGGATAGAAAAGTAAAGGTTGAACACATAATAAGTAAGAGGACCCATAAACCTATCGTCTTAAGGCTTTGGGTAAGAGTGTGGTGTCTCTCACACTAGTGTGGTTGTTCTAGTCTCGATGTGGACGGTCCCCCTGGCTCTTCTCATGACCCAACAATGGTATCAGAGCCCCGGTTCGACAAAGGGTACGATTGAGGCAGTCGGTCCGTTGCACAGAAAGCAGCAACTGCGGTACAAGCGTGTTGGTACAAGCAAGTAAGAGCTTCCGCTTGAGGGGGAGCATAATGAATTGATGGACTCACACTTGAGGGGGAGTGTTGAGTGCAAGTGTGAGTTATATGTCCCACATCGGATAGAAAAGCGAAGGTTGAACACCTAATAAGTAAGAGGACTCATAAACCCATCGCCTTAAAGTTTTGGGTAAGAGAGTGATGTCTCTTTCATTGATTGTTATAGCCTCGATGTGGACGGTCTCCTAACTTCCCTCATGACCCAACAATATCATAGTGTGCTCTACTCATATGGAGGAAGTAATTGCATTTTCTCTGTGCGTGCTCTATAATGAAAAATAAAAAATATTCCATAAAACAAAATACTGTGCAAATCTGTAGAATATGATGGAAATCTAGTCGGCCTTATCGTCCATTCAGAGGTCCACTGGGAAATGATTGGAAATTTGGAATGCCTTTGCTATACCAATTTCTTCCGTTTTCCTTTTAAACACGTATAAACCAATTCCATTGGCCCCCATAAACAAACTAGAAATACAAGTGGCTTTCATTAGAGACCTATAATAGATTTTTAATTCCTCAGCTGATTGATATTTGTTTTTTTGTCTCACGCTATAAGATTAGAGATGTAGTCATGTAGGTTAAAATACATTGAGAAATATATTTGATCACTTTCCTAAGATTTTCAAAAGATGAGTGCTGCTGAACATCATAAAGTCGAAGCTAAAATTGAGATGAAACCGAAAGTGTGCGATTTCCTATAAAACACACGATCAACCTGACGCGACCTGTTAATGTAGAAGGGGGAAAGGGTGCAATCTGGTCAGACAAGGTTTGGGATATGTATGGCAAAAGTGTGAGAGTGTGGGTCCCCACTCATGATTGGGTCAAAGAACATATGTACAACTTGGAAGCCCTTTGATGATTTGGTGGGGAGCAATGAGATACCCACTTGTCTAGTTGTCTCCCTTCCATGTTTACTTTTACACTTTTTAACGAATTTTTTTTTTTCAAACCCTAATACCAAAAAAAATTCATGTTTGACCCCTATGAAAATTATTCACCAAAATGACGCATTTTTATTTTTTAGGGTTTTTTTTTTGTCGTTTTTTTCATTCCCGCCATTTGAAACGGCGGGAATGAGCCCCTTTCCCTGACACTTGTCTGCGCCTGACAGGCGAGACAGGTTTGACTTTTTTTTTTTAATTTTTTTTTCATTACCGCTATTTCAAATGACGGGACTGAATTTTTAATTTTTTTTTCGTTTTTTTTGGCAACATATTAAAATACAAATAATAATAAATAAAAAACTGATAAATATTAATTTATTTGAACAAATAATACATAATGTTATTAACTACCGGTTATTTATACTCAGACAATTTCTCCTAATATGACCGGTATGCCGACACAACCCACACTAGTTTTGGCATGTCTCTTTGCCGATAGGGCTCAGAAAGCGTTTGCAAGGGTAGGTTCCGGAGATTTGTTCAGTGAATATTGCCAGAATGCGATTAAGGATGACATTGTTAAGTCCAACACCCATCATGTCGAACAGTTTGACCGAGAAAGGTATACCTTCTCAGTCCGTGAGACCGTCAACTATAGGGAGGGAAGGCCAATGAGAACTTTCAAGGTGGACCTACAAGCGGGGTGGTGTGATTGTGGGAA
>Ga0315915_1004640_pt1 | contig 17260 bp, 15 predicted proteins | sample MpolbnodulesMG_FD_207738 | JGI IMG/M metagenome (GOLD analysis project Ga0315915, IMG submission 207738) | Medicago polymorpha root nodule microbial communities from Los Angeles, California, United States - branched nodules | ecosystem: Host-associated > Plants > Roots > Nodule | place: USA...
AGCTCGACCAAAAGATTGTTTTATTAAGAAGAGTGTCATGGTTTAAGTATCATATTAAGTCTTTTTATCTACTTAACTTTAAACTCCTAACATTGTCACATCTTTTAAGAGTTGATGTCCATGACATGTCGACTTTTATTGTATGGGCATCGATTTTTTTTGCGGTTTCACCCACTTACTAGTATTTGACGGAGTACCTTAATCCAACTATAGATAGTTCTTTTTGTGGTCCAACTCTCGATAAAGGCACCCATTGTTAGACTGAGTTAGAAGAGTACGTCCTATTCTCTTAGTCTTTTTTTTTTTCTAAAACAAAAAACTTCAAACTAAATGAAACAAGTTATAAACACATGTACAATATTATAAGAATTAATATAATAATTTTCTCCTTTTTTCACAGCATTAGACTTTACACAGAACCACCTCAAACCATATAGCCTCATCTAATTTTGAAAATATGATTGACCTTGAGCCATGACGTTTTTGCTCATATCCACAAGATAATTTACAATAACCATTACAACAATTATCACAACCATGAATTTAAGAGCAACCTCTCTAGTAGTTTCTACATCATTTTCTCCAAACTTGTTGTCTGTTGTGTAAGTATATTCTGACAGTGTTTCACTCTCTTCTTTTCTATTTCTTCCTCCAAATTCCAAACTCTGATATGTATTTTTCTCTTGATATTTATCCTCATCTTCAAGTTCTGGCATTTGTTCTTCTTCTTCTTGTTCCTCTCGAGGTATTAGATCAACTTTTTTTGGCAGTACTACTGAAAGAATGTTCTGCATGAAATTGCCACGAATAGCATCTTCATTGCAATATTTTGGAAGTTCAAATTCTTTCTTGAAACGTTTCCATTTAGTTCCATCAAATGGACGCTCTCCACTTATCACCAAAAAACCAAGATGGTTGATTTGAATTCGTATTTGCTCTCTCTTAAAACCTGAAAACAAATTAGTAACCCCTCATAACTCTCAAATAAAGTCTTAGTCTATGAAAAAAGTATATAAACACATTGTTTTTGTTAAATTTAGGGACAAAAATTAGTAAATCATTTTGGCTAAAAGGTGCATGACCAAACTTTTAAAAACACTATTAACATTTTACTAATTTTATAAGGATGGAAAATACATTTAATCTACATTTGTATAAAGTGTACCTTTGTTAACAAGAGTATACACAAAATGACAAAATAAATGAAATTGAATTAAACAAAGTCCATATATAATTTACATGCAATTGACATGCCTGGAAGATGAAGCTCAATGGTGTCACGGTCTTGTTCTCTACGCCACTTAAAAACAGGATCAAAATCTTCATAAGACCGGTTATGTGCATGTTTGCTTTCCATTTTATTTCACAAACCTTTGGTGTGTGATCGATGATCAATAAATTTATTAGGTTGAGGAATTAAACCTACTAATGAAGGTAAAAGGGCTTTCAAATTTGCCTTAAGAGTTGGTTATTCCTTGTTAACCTTTCCAAGTCTTGGCTAGCTCGAGGGGTATATAGTAATTTGTATTTGTGTTTGAATAATATACTCTTCCTTCATGTGTGTAGAGATGTATTTCGCTTAAAACTTAGGAATATGATTCTTCCTTTTTGTTCCATTCGTGTTAAAAAGGGCATGGAAAAGCTATGTTAAGAAGCAAGCTCTAAAACTACAAATGAAAATGAAACGATAAAACTATATTGGATGGTGTAGATTTAAATAAGAAAAAAAAATTAAATACCATATGCGGTCCTCTAAGTTATATATATAATTATAACATGTTAAGTTTTTCTTTTTACAAATTGGTCTTTCAAGGAATAAATTATATATATCATTATCCTATTTTTATAAAACTCGGTTAAAAATTGTTTATGTTGACGTTTTTTTATTTTTAATACCTCACATTTATATATATCAAGGATTATTTACACATGAATAGAAGGCAAACGAGCAACAAGTTGCGCTGCTAGGCCTTTTTGGATGGCAAAATTAATCTTTGTAAAAACAACATTCGTGGACCTAGGAGACATGACATTGCTATGCATGACCCTTTGAACTCTGTGTAGAAGGTCAACATCCTTTGGTGCTAGGAAGTAAAAAGTGTCAAAAGCAAATTGTATAAAAGCATGTTGATTGTCATGCTTTCTCATGTTTGGTCAATTTGCTTGATGCATCTTTTAGGGTTGTTTGTCCTACCGTAAAAGCTCTGACCCCTAATCTCACAAGTGGTGAAACCTCTGTCAATTCCACACATGCATGTTTTTCTCCTACTCGTCCGTACACCATAACATCTGCATGCCTAAGTGTTGATCTTCTATCTAGTGGGTCGGTCAAGAAGTTCACAGGCGCCTCCTTCTTCATTGATACTTCTGTCCGCCTGAATATACCAAAAAAGTCATCCCTAACAAATTCATGTATGTACTTAAAGCCAGAAAACTCCTTACGAAGAACGGCATGCTCCTCAAAAGTATCCCGACACATCTTACTCCAAATAGGGCACACCTCATCAATAGAAAATAGTAGAATCATAAGGCGATATTTAAGGATTGAAAATAGTGTTGATGAAATATCTATATGTAAAATTAGACTTGAATTCAAAAGAAGAAGAAGATATGTTTAACTAATCAGGTTTGATCTTAAAAGCACTTTTAAACCTACCGCCTCAATGTTAAATGGTTCATAAACACTTTTTAACAAAATTGACTGAACAAATAGATAATAGTATAAATATTTTATGACTTTAATTGACTAATTTGTAACAAAGAAAAACTTAAATAACCAATTTAAAAAAAGAAAAGACTTAAACAACCAACATGTTATAAACATAAAATTTAAAAGATCACGGGATGTATTTGACCAAAATTTATTAATAAAACAGATTATTAACATTCCTTAGAAAAACAGAGTTTTTGTCTTTGGTGAAGCCTTAAAAAAACAGAGTATAACATAAGATGTGCTACAAATAATCCATATCAAAATCAAAATTTAATACAAACTGAGACAAACATATTGCTGAACGCTTGAATCAATTTTACAGCTGCAAAATTAATAAATTTGCTACACTAAGAGACACTTACTTAGGACCTTGTTAAAGTTAAGACGAGCCCGTGGAATGGTTTATAATGTATCCACGGTCCTTCCAAAGCAACTTGTTCTCGAGGTTGCACACGGTTTTTAAAGCCATGATCAAATTTTCTCATAAGAGAAACTTTCTTCCAATGCAACCCTAAGCTTTCATTTATTTTTTTTAATGTATAGAATATATTAAAGGAGAGTAAATAAAGTTTTTTGTCGAATTTTTTTAAAACAAATTTACTCTTAACAATTCATCTCTTTTTTAATTTTAAATTGAAATTTAAATCTACATCATAGACTCTAGGGGTGTTCATGTCCAATCCAATCCAATGCAAACCACAAAAACTGAACCGAAAAACAAAAAACCAAACCAAACCAAAAACCAAAAAACAAAAACAAAAAAAAACCGCAATTTTAAATGGATTGGATTCGTTTTCGGTTCCCTTTGTATAAACCGATCCAATCCAATCCAAACCGAAATATATACTTCTATATATATTATTATATGAAATGTTTTTAAATGTTTCTTTAATTTACAATCTTGTAACTATTTTCTTGACTTGTTCTTTAATAATGTTGATTTTTCTTTTCTTTCTTTTAAGAAATATTATTAATTTATGATTTTGTAACTATTTTACTAGACTACTAGCCCAAAAAAAAATTGAATAGACAACAAAAGTCTTATGTTTAGTGAAAGATCCAATATATTAGTGGGTGAAATAAAAGACTCAATAATATGTTTAGTGAAAGATTCCTTCATAAAAAAAAATATATGTTTAGTGAAAGATCCAATATATTAGTGGGTGAAATAAAAGACTCAATAATACTTCCACAAGAAACATCTCAAAATTGCTCAAAACAAAAAAAAAAACATCTCAAAAAAATTCTTTTGCAAGAGACGGATGTTATAAATTTTTTAAAAACATATAATCTCGTGATAAAAAATAAAAAAATATATCCAACCTCAAAATTTGACATGTTTGCATCAATTATTATTTGTAAAGTACTAATGCATTTTTTTTTTTACAACCAACTAATGCATGTATTAATAATCAAAGATTGGTACATTATGTGCAAGGGTCGAGGTTCGAACTCCAAATTCTCCACTTCTCCACACATAATATGCGACTCTAGCTGCAAGACTGCTTGACCAAACAAAAAAAAAATCAAAGATTGAATACAAGTAGCAACATCCTAAAAAATTTGAGAACTAGCGTTATATATGATCAACCATCTTTGCGAAAGATAATTTTACAAAAAAATATTTTTGATTGAAAAAACATGTTTTAGTGGGGCCTTAAATCCTATAGAGTAGATAGGTCCTACAAGTGCATGGTGTTCCTTCACTGTTAGGACGAGGTAGTTAAGATGATATCGTTTGATTAGGGGTGTAAGTGGTTCGGACAAAACTAAGGAAATCGAAAGTCCAAACCAAAAAAATATCCGACTTTGTTTGGTTCGGCTTGAAACTGATCCGAACCAATTGAAACCAATCTAGTTTGGTTTGCTTCATGGTTTTTCATTTCGAGATCCGTGAAACTGATGAACCAATCCGATGATAACCACACTCCTTATTTTACTAATATTATCCTACCTCACAAACTTATGGTTAGGCCCAGAATTAAACAATATACTTTTTAATCCATTCATTTTCTCTCATCTTCATCTCATCTCGTCAGTTGACGATTCACGTTGGAATTGGATTGATTTAGTTTGGATGTTTTTATTTAATTTTGTGATGTTTAAATTTCAGAATGTTTTAATTTCAGTTTGCATGGATTTGTTATTTTGACTATGTTTTAATTTTAGGATGTTCTTTTTGGAATTTTTGTGTTTGTTGATGAATGATGCATATATGGATCATGAATGATTAAAATATCTGAGTTTGATGAAGTGGTTTTTGAAGAATGATGGATGAATGAATCTTGGATCATATGTATGAAATATTGAGTAAGGTTAGTTATAAAAAGTTGTTTGAAAAATAGAGACCATGAAAAAACAAAATATGAAATACAATTATACAAAGACCTATGAAATATTTTGTGAGAATATGAATTTTTTTTAATTGTATTTTTAAATAAACCGATCAACCGAACCAATCCAAACTGATTAGTTTGGTTCGGTTTTTTTTTAAAAAAACAGTGAAAACCGAATCAATCTAAACCGATGAAGGTTTCATCGGTTCTGACATTTTTTTGACTGAAAACCAATTCAAACTGAACCGTTACACCCTATGTTTGATGAGTGTTAGTTGAAAAGCTACCTTTCAATTGGATTATTCTCAAAACCAACTTATAAATGTGACAGCCAAAATGTGTTGCTTAGTGCTTTGACATTAAGAGCTGTCACCAAATGTCCTTTTCACATAGACAGATGTAAGGAATGTAAATATAGTGAAAGAGAAAGAGGAACAAACTAAGGTCAAATTTTGTTTTTATTATCATCTTTATAAAGTTTTTTTTCGAAATTTTTTACGTTTTCTTTTTAATCACATTGATTCTTCTAATTGCTTTGTCTTTTCATCTTCAGTTACATTGAGTTTCTTTGTTATGTCTATAGAACATTCATCCAGTTTTATTGATGTCTTAGATAGACAATCCAAGAATGTTTCCAGGAAACCCAAATGTAAATATTTCTTCTTCAAATTCAAATCCTTTTATTTATTTATCAATATATTTAGTTTCCATGTAGGGTTTTATTTTTTAGGGTTTTAATTTCCCTGTAGGGTTTTAATTTGGAGAAATGCGAAATTATTATTTAAAGTGACACTAATATATTCATGTCTCAATGAAATTTGAACTTTGTCAGTTGAAGTTATGAGTAAACTAATTCGGGATGGACAAAATCTCACATTTCCATCTTGTTATTATTTCAATTATATACAAAATATGGTGTCTTTCTCTCTATTTTTACTATTTGTGCTCATGATTTGTTTTATTGATGGTAGATTCTAGATTCTCCCAGCAAGAACTTCATTCATGGCAACCAATTCTAACACCTGGATGGGTATATCTTCAAACATAACATCATGGTTTAGTTTAACAACAAATTCATACATAGCTATGCAATATTAATCTTTGTCTACACTTTTAGGTGTAATTTTTTTCTTGCTCTAAATCATTTGTTCTGATATTTCTCTCCAGGTCATTGGAATATTTACATTTATAGGACTTGTATTCATTCCTATTGGGATTGCTTCATTGTTTGCTTCGGAACAAGTAATAATTTAATTTTCTACCTAAATTATATCAAATGGAATTTGTGTAATGAACAAACTGATAGTATATTGAAATTGAACAAGAATTTCTGATGCAGGTGGTGGAAGTTCCGCTCCGATACGATGATCAATGTCTTCCATCTCCTTATAAAGACGATGCAATGACATATATAAAAGACAATAGGATCAACAAAACATGCACTAGAAAATTGACTGTTAGTATAATTCCTTTATTTGCTATGATAATGATAACGATTTAAGCGCTACTTTTGTGAACTAATTTCTGCGAAATTTTGCAGGTTAAGAATAAAATGAAAGCTCCAATCTATGTATATTATCAGCTTAGTAACTTTTACCAGAATCATCGCCAGTACGTGAAATTAAAAGAAGAAAAAAAATTATGCTTTTTGTGTTACTTTCTGATTACTAATTGTGCTGAATTTTGGATGGTATTTGGTTGCAGTTATGTTAAAAGCAGAGATGCTAAACAATTGAGGAGTAAGGCAGATGAGAATGATGTAGGCACATGCTATCCTGAAGACTATACTGCAAATGGTCATCAGCCAGTTGTTCCTTGTGGCCTTGCTGCATGGAGTCTCTTCAATGACACATACAGATTTTCAAACAATAATAAGGACTTGGTGATTAACAAAAAGAATATAGCATGGAAAAGTGACCAAAAGGCCAAATTTGGGTCTAATGTTTATCCTAAAAATTTTCAGACTGGAGGCTTGATCGGGGGTGCTAGACTTAATGAGAGCATACCTGTAAGTAAATATTTATTTATCTTCGTTACTATATAATTTTTTTCGTGTTAAATATAATTTTACTCCGTATAAGAATGGACTAAAAGCAGAAACCTCTAAATTTGCGAGGACTAGAAACCTATCTAAATTAAACCATTTTTATTTATGATTCGATAAAACTCCTTTGACATTTTGAGAAAATTAATCTTGTTTGTGTTGATGTGAAATGAAACAGTTGAGTGAACAAGAGGATCTGATTGTTTGGATGAGAACAGCAGCACTGCCTACATTCAGAAAATTATATGGGAAGATTGAAGTCAACCTTGAAGCTAACGATGAAATAACGGTAGTAATAGAGAACAATTATAATACATATCAATTTGGAGGAACTAAGAGTGTGATTCTATCAACCACTACTTGGATTGGTGGAAAAAATGACTTCTTAGGGATTGCATATATTCTCATTGGTGGACTTTCCTTGGTGTACTCTCTAGTTTTCCTACTTATGTATGTGATGAAGCCAAGGTGAGGAAAAACTATACATTCTACATCATATTTATACATTATGGTTTTGTCATTACTTTTATAGGTGAAAATATTTTATGTTGACATTGTTTATATTGTTGTGTGTATATGCAGACCCCTTGGAGATCCAAGATACCTGTCTTGGAACAGAAATTCAAAATGTTTGAGCTGATGATGTAGGATATTTCATCTTCGTATGCTTTGATTTAACAGTTATATGAATACATTCTTTTTGATGTCTCAAGAAAGGGTCTGTCATGAGGATTGTACTTGACTGATTCAAACTCTAATCTAGATGTATGATATTAATAGACTTTTCACACAAATAGTATAATGCAAAATATAGACCTGCCGTTTTGAGGAGTACTTGGTAATGTTTTTAGATTTGAGCGCCACTATGGAGCTTATAATAAGGGACGGAAGGAAGGAGTACTATTCTAATGTTTTAAATTTGAGCGCTCTAAATATTAACTCAAGCATATTCTTTCTGTTACCTGGTCTTGAAAAACTATAAAGCATTTGATTTGATGCTAAAAATATCAAATATTGCAGTAAAAATTATAATAGTCCTTTATAGGATTAAAATTATTTGATTTGAAAAACTATAAAGAACAGATTCATATTTGAACAAGAATGAAACATCCTTATATCTTTAATATTGTTTATATTACGTTATTTCCTATAGTTTCCAAACTAGTTAATAGATATAATATTAATCTAGCCAGACCATAGCCGTCCGTGACAGCAAAAAAATATAACAATGGCAACATTCTCCCTTCAGAAGTCTTATATATATGTTCATTTTCAATGTCAATCATATCTAACCAAAACAAAGAAAGCAATCTCAGTGCTTCATACCGTGAATTGATCAAAATATAACATGGCTCTTTCTCGTGCTCTTTTCCTCTTTGCTCTCATTGCCACTATCTTCTCAACCATGGCTGTGGCAAAAGATTTTGTAGTTGGAGATGAACATGGTTGGACACTTGGGGTTGATTACCAAGCTTGGGCCGCAAACAAGGTCTTTCGTCTCGGGGACACACTAAGTAAGCTCATTCTACTCTTACTCTTTATCTATCTCTAATTTCGTCGCTAAATATTGAGAAACTAAAACAATTACATTTTTTTTATACGTAGAAGTGTAAGAGTCCGTCCTGCATAAAATAAGATGGATTTTTTTATATGTAGTGTCTACTTAGAAATAGAATTAAATTGTGATAAAATGTTGAATTTAATTACTTGCAGCATTCAAGTATGTTGCTTGGAAGGACAATGTGGTGAGAGTGAATGGAAGTGATTTCCAGAGTTGCTCAGTTCCTTGGGGAGCACCAGTGTTAACAAGTGGACATGATAAAATTGCATTGACAACCTATGGGAGAAGATGGTACATTTCAGGTGTTGCCAATCACTGCAAAAATGGACAAAAGCTTTTCATAAATGTTTTGCCAAAACAAGATGGTTGGTCTCCAGCACCCTCCTCACCTTCAGCCTCCCCCTCACCCTCACCTGTGCCGGCCCCTGAAGCAGCACCGCCTTCACATGCACCATGGGCTGCTAGCGTGCAGACATCAGAGTTAACTTGGTCTCCGGTACCCTCACCCTCACCTACACCGGCCCATGAAGCAGCACCGCATTCAAATGCACCATGGACCGCTCCCCGCCGATCCATGCTGCCAAAGAAGCTATTCAAGATGATTCACAGAAATCTGATAGCTGTTTGAGATTCGATTAGTTCATGTGTCATCTTTCAAAGTGGGGCTATTTTTTCTAGTTACTAAAATCATTAATTATTTATTTTCTTTATGTTGGTGAATTTATTTATTTACACACTTAAATAAAAAGAATCACACGTGTCCTAGGGATGATTTCAAATCTGATCTCATACTCTTCCTGAATTTCTTAGATTGGGGTTGCATTTGTTTTCCTGTCTAATAATAAAATCATGTTGAATTATTTGATATCAAAGAAAATTGTGTACTGGTGTTACTATGATTTATGGTAAATAAAGTTATCTTAAAACTAGCATTGAACAAAGTAGAACTTTCTTATTAGTATTGCAAAGTAGACAGGTTTTTGAATGGCTTGTCGAGCCGGACAGCGGCGCATATCCCACAAAAAATAAAACACCACATAGCCTAAGCCCGGCCTTGTCGAGCCAGACAGCGGTGCATGTGATAGTCATGTGATTGTGCCATCTCCCGTATACAAAATTGGGTAACACTCCAATGAGGCATACCTCCACTATATAAACCCATGTGTTGTGTGAAGTCCCTCTTATCTGGGACTTCTAGAAACTTTTCAATTACACATTTTGTTCCAACAATTCATATATCAAACAAAGCAAAGAATGAAACATTAAATACTAATAATGCATAACTAAAAGTTTCTCTTCTTTTCAATGTATTTGTAAAGAAAAAAAAATATAAACCAAATTGCAAAGTCAAAAAATATTTGATGTCTATATCAAGTGCAATGATATTGTTTATGAATGATCTATGCATTCGGAGCAAACATGGATAGATGAAATTAAATATTTGATGTCTATATCAAGTGTAATACTTTTGAAATATTTAATATCTCAAAAATACAACAGAATTTACATTGATTAAATCTTAAGCTCATAAGTATCACGTCTGTGAAGATGTCTATCCTTCATGATATCAAAGCCGTGATGAGATGCTTTTAGAGACACAAAAGTATTTATTTATCATTCCATGTAATTAAAAACGTTATCTTAAAATTTGAAGAATTCTCTATTTTTCTCTTTACTCTTCTCCCCACATACCTCCCCTCTTCAAACTCGTAAACAAAGCGAAAAAGTTTTGTTTGGTGCTATTATGTCGTTATTATTTCATTTACTGTGATAGGTCTGATAAGGCATGTTCCTCTTCATCAATTCAAGGTGTTGCTCTTTCATGTTTGGGGATTACGCTTACTATCCCCCAACACGAGTTTCAACTCACAAACTCGAAAAAATCAAAATGAATAATTTGTTGTCGTTCGAAACTATACCCCTAGATAATTTGATAGTGTGATAGACTCGATCAGTCAAGTTTATCTTCATCAATTCAAGATGTTGCACTTCATGGTTCTCCTTCTTTGTTTGTCAATGTTATTTATTTGTTAGTACATGTTTTATATCATAATGGATTTGTTAGAATTACGTTGGACCACCATAATTTTACACAAGCTACACTTTGTATCATAATGGCAACACATTGTGATTCGGAAAAACTTACATGACATATCAAACATGTACTTAATTTAAATATCTTTCAAAGATGTTGAGAAAGAGATTTTAATAAAAAACTTGATCATAATAATTCATTCATTCTAAATCTAAAACAGATTTAAAAAAAAACACAATATTATATAATAAAAAAATAAAAAAAAATTAAATTTAGCTTCAGGAATGGGAGCTGCTATTGTTTTGTTTTGGGATAAACAGGGTGATTCGAATTGATAGGCATTTGGGTCAATTTACGTGGTTGGATTTAGTCAGAGGAATGTATTATATATTTGAACAAGATTGAACATTCTTGTATTTTTAACTTGATATTGTTTACATACCGTTATTTCCTATAATCTCCATACAATGTTAATGATAAAATTAATAATCAAGCCGGACCATATATAGCCGTCCGTGACAGCAAAATTAAATATAACAATGCCAACATTCTCCCTGCATAAGTCTTATATATATGTTCTGTTTTCAATGACAATCATATCTAACAAAAACAAAAGGAGTAACATTAGTACTTCTCATAAAGTGAATTGATCAAGCAATATTATGGCTCTTTCTCGTGCTCTTTTTGTCTTTGCTCTCATTGCTGCTATCTTCTCAACCATGGCTGTGGCAAAAGATTTTGTAGTTGGAGATGAACATGGTTGGAAATTAGGAGTTGATTACCAATATTGGGCTGCAAACAAGGTCTTTCGTGTCGGGGACACACTAAGTAAGCTCATTATATTCATATTCTCATCTCTAATTTTGTCGTTATATTTTTTGAAAAATTAAAACTCATGATCAAACTCATTTTTATTTAACTTTCATTTGTTACTCAACTTTTTTAATAGATTCAAGAGAAAATAAAATATAAGTAAGTTTACTAATCAATATGCATATTATGTTTTCTCTATTTATGAATATTATTTCATGGAGAAACCTATCAATAAAGGTGTGGAGGCCAAATTCTATCTTAAAATGGGCACTATCATTTCATCCTAAATTTGTATCAATACAAAAATGTGGGGGCAAATGCCCACATTGGGATTTCTAATCTATTCTAAGTAATATGTATTTATTTGAATAAAAGTAGATCAAAGAGGTTAAAGTCAATAGAAGTTGGATGTAATGACCAATGACCACTTCAGTTTGTTATTTTATTATCTTCTCATGAGTCCACTCTTTTTAAAGAGAAGAATTGCAATTAAATAAACAAAACCTTCTTAAAATTTGATACTAATTTTACTTGCACAAAAACTTTAATGTGAATCATAAACCTAATTTATCTTTTTAAATGTAAGGTTATTTTGCCGCCCAATGTAAAATTTATGGGTCCGTCCCTGACTAGTTTGTGATAAAATGTTGAATTTAACTTGTAGCATTCAACTATGTTGGTGGTAAGGACAATGTGGTGAGAGTGAATGGAAGTGATTTCCAGAGTTGCTCAATTCCTTGGAGAGCACCAGTGTTAACTAGTGGACATGATACAATTTTATTCACAACCTATGGGAGAAGATGGTACATTTCAGGTGCTGCTCATCACTGCAATCTTGGCCAAAAGCTTTTCATAAACGTGCAGCCACCACAGTTTGGTTGGTCTCCAGTACCCTCACCTTCAGCCTCCCCATCACCCTCACCTGTGCCGACCCCTGAAGCAGCACCGCCTTCAAATGCACCATGGGCTGCTAGCGTGCAGGCATCAGAGATTACTTGGTCTCCGGTGCCCTCACCTACACTGGCCCCTGAAGCAGCACCGTCTTCAAATGCACCATGGACCGCTCCCCGCCGGTCCCTGCTGCCAAAGAAGCTATTCAAAATGATTCACAGAAATTTGATAGCTGTTTGAGATTGGAATTATTCATGTATGATGTTATAAATAGTGGCTGTTTTTTTCTGTGTTACTAGTAATAATTAACCCCTTCTGTTATCATTAATTATTTATTTTGTTTATGTTTATGAATGTATTGAGATACATTTATTTTTTGAATAAAAAGAATCATGTTGACTTAGATTGGGGTTGCATAGTCTTCACGAGCTTAACTCAGTTGGTAGGAACAATGCATAATATATATGATTTCAGGCTTCAAACATCGGTCATCGCTAAAAATATTGGAGTTGCATTCCTTTACCTGTGTAATAATAAAATCATGTGGAGTAATTTGATATCGAAGAAAGTTGTGCAATGGATACTACTATGATTTATGATAAACAAAATCAAAATCATCTTAAAATTAATATTCGACAAAACAGAACTTTCTTATTGAACTTTTTAAGTGCGTGTATTGAAAAGAAAAAAAAGAAAAAAAAAGGTTTTTGAATTGCTTTTCAATTATGTTTCAAATGAAATGAAAAGTAGATTAGTCCACTTTGATACACTTGGAACTATTTTCTCTAGGCCATCCAAAACACAAATCCTAATCACATTCATATCCTCACAAAGTCGTGTTGGTGAATGAAGAAGAATTATTTGTGGTCTACAACAAATCAAGAAAAACAATGAGTGATGCATTAAATACTAATAATGCAGAACAAAGCTTCTACTATTCTTTTCATTGTGCTTGATTAAAGTTAAAATCACAACTATCACATGAGGTTAAATCAGAATAGTAAATTTAGATATACTTGATTCTTTTTCATTATTTTTCATGTGTGTTGGGTCTAGTCTCGTATCTCATGATTTTGTCCTTTTCAACTATTTTTAATAGATTAATAATAATAATATATTATTTTGGCTTAAAAAATATTAATTTCATGTATATGCACATGTGTCGGTTTGGGTGTATGTATAACGAAGCAAAGCATACCGGTAAACGCTCGATGAACCAACCGGCGATCGAGCAGAATCATCATGACTTGCGACTTAAACAATGGCCACCCATTTTGGTGTGTCTTTTTACATTTCTAACCCCCTATCAATTTTATATTTCAAACCAAGCCTAATATAGCACTCCATATGGATAATATACTTTACACAAACATTTTTTTTTTTTAAGAGGCTAAAATGAATTATATTATCACATCGAAAGATCCCCTTAGCACAAGGTGTACTAGGGTGGAAATAACAAAGTCAGAACAATATTTACAATCACAAGACAGCAAAAACAGAAACAAAAATAACAATTAGCCTATACCCAGAATGATGAATGGACTAAACCACCAAGCATGATAATTGAAGGGAAGAGAAAGGTATTCCTCCTTCAACCACATGAAAGCGAGCAACTTAATTTTTTCTACAACTTGAGGAATGGAGCTATGGTTGCCGTTAAATAACATGTTATTTCTTTCTTTTCAAATTTCCCACGTAGTTGCAAACCAAATAACCTGTAAAATTGCACCACGAGCCTTCACGTTACCACCATCTAAGGAAAACTGATTAAAATGGTCAAACACACCAAGAGGAAGGGCCGTTGAGAAGCCCATCCACCTCAATAAGTATTGCCAAACCAAGCCAAACGTAGAACAATGTAAAAACAAATGAGTGCTTGTTTCGACTGTGTTACACCCAACAATACACAATCGAGAGTCAAAAGGAATCACACCGCGACGAAGGAGATTATCCTTCGTTGGCAACTTATCACGAAACAGGCGCCACACAAACAACACGACCTTAAGAGGAACTTGTTTATTCCAAAGAGTTGTCACCGCACCGTAGAAACACCAATCGGTTGCGAAGTTTGCAATTTATAAGCACTTCGGATGGAAAACACATGAGATTCCCAAAAGCCAAATGCCTTGCATTACCCCCAATAGGTAACCCCATATACACAAAAGGAACATAGCCAACCTTGCAACTCAACACGATTTTCGCTTCTAATAACCAGGAGGTAGTGACATTAACCCCCACCAACTGACTCTTAAGACCAGACAGATTTTCAAAAAGTAAAAGTACCGCCCGCATAGCACGAATATTAGCCCGAGATTTATTTCCCAAGATCAAAGTGTCGTCTGCGAACTGAAGATGTGAAACAGTCACAGGTTCACTACTACCCACTGTGTAACCAGTAAATAAATTGTTATCGGGCACTCTTATTTATTCACTTTAAATATTAATTTACAGGAAAAATATTGTTTTTTTAGGGTAAAAATATTATTAAAAACAATTAAAAAGTTATCTAAATTAATTATCACTCCAAAAAATGTTTTTTTAATATTTTTTAAAAAATAATAAATGAAAAGTTATCTAGAAGTTTATTTTTATTTTTTGGACTAACAACTATTTTAAAAATATCCTAAAAAGACTATCTTAAAAAGAATGGTGATTTTGAGTTTTTTTTTTTTTTTTTATACTAGAATCACTATTATGCATCTTTATTTTCTTCTCTTCATATATCAAATTATTTTTCTTAGTTTCACCGTCTGACTGCAATGTTGTGTTGTTCATTGTCTTATGTAGTGTTGTTTAATTTTTCGTCTTTTTTTTTTGAATAGGTAACTTTTCGTCTGGTTATTATGTTAGTTTGATTTTTATTAAAATATAGTTTCAATCAATTACAAATTCAATCAATAACTTGAGTATTAATGTTGCAGACTCGAAGTATAAATATGTTGGTCGCTTTGATTTTATCATATTGTTTGTAAGTATTGTGTCATTGTTTATTATTAACTTTAGTATCATGAGTATGTTCTTATATTTATTTTTTACATTTTTAGCAATATTGAATAGTATATGATTGTATTTGAACGAATGAATATCTTCCTGTAAAAAAAAAATATAATTCTCTTAAACAAAAAAGTTCAATGATTGAAAAAGTTGTGTACCATTCACCTATTCATGCGACAATTACGACAATAAATGTTGAATAAATAAATATTTTTATTAGATAAATCAAATGACAAATAATTATTGAAATTCACACAAACAATCGGAGAGGCAAGGTTCATCCAAAACTACCATTGAACTATGACCTGTAGACTTAAATAAATTCATTTAACTCATCAATTTAATCTTATTGATGCTTAGTATTTCATCCATGGTATCTGGTCTATTGAATTATTGGACTATAAAAAAATGAAAAAATATAAAATACATTTGAATATAGAAAACTGAAATTAAATTCATGGTATGATCCATAGTCCATACCCGCAGTGGATGGTCCAAATCATAGTCACGAACCATTGAGATAATTTTAAATTCCTTCCGACAACAGTCATATGAACAAATTGAATATTCATCCCATTTCCTAAAAAATTGAATATTCATTTCGTAAATTTTATAATCTCTCCGTTGGAAAAATTTCATGTGTTTTTTTTCCCATTGAACGAATCTTCCACCATTCTTTTCTAGTACTTTCCTTCTTTTCTTTTTTTTACAATACCATTCAAGCACCATTATTCTCATTTATATTAGAGGAAAACACTTCCCATAAAAAATTGATTAATTATTTTAATGATATATAATATAATCCAAACAAATTTGATTCAATCTATCTGTACTTTTTTTTAACGAGGAAACCATTATTCTACATTTTATATATTTTAAATATTTTTTTAAGCAAAAGAAAGGGTGCAGAGGGATCTCCATCTGCATCACCTTGAAATATATAGATAGGAAAAAATGTACAAAAAAGAGGGGGACATAAACCAAAACCCTCAAGGATAAAAGAAAAGAAAGAAAAAGAAAGAAAAAAAAACAAAGAAAAACAGAAAAACCAACCAAGAGCTAGAGGACAACATTAAACCATAATGCCAGCGAGGCGAACGACTGGAAGCCCCAACCTTAAACTCATTGCTAGTCTCAGAGTGCTGCTTTAATTTCTTTTTTTTCTTTAGAATCACCAACTGAAATTGTTGATTTGAGTCTGAATTAACAAAATCTTCCTTCTGACCCATGTTAGCCCATGAATCGCTCAGAAAATCCATAGTTTGTTGAGTTATAGTAGGAACAAGCCCTAAAATTTGCATGTCATGAATAACATTTTCACTAAAGTGTGACAAGTTAAAGTCTGACGCCACTATGGCCCTACCAGTAAGATTATATATTTTAAATACATTTTAGCTAACCAGTAAGATTTTTCCTTGTTTGAAAAAAATGTAACAAATTTCCTTTTTTTTTTGGTCAAGAATTTCCTTTTTAATTTATTAATAATAAGAATATTTGTTAGGTAGAATTTATGAGAACAAATATGAAATTATGAAATTACAGTAGAGCCACTGCATTGTGCAAGCATTGTAACAAGTCAATAACAATGTTTTGTTACAATCTTATTTTTGTGAGAAAATCAATGTAAAAATTAGTCAAGCTAACCAACAAGGATCTCAATCTAGCTTACATCAGACCCAAAATTGACCTGAATTTTTTTTTTTAACATAGAAGATTAAAGTATTTTAAAATCATATGTATCTAAAAAAAAGTCAAGCACACCCTTAAAAAAAAGTCAAGTGGATATTACTCACCATTTCATATTTTCTTTCAGATACATTTTAATTTTTTTAGGAAAAATATATTTTAGCTAACTAGTAAAAATTTCTATTTT
>Ga0315915_1004642_pt1 | contig 17258 bp, 8 predicted proteins | sample MpolbnodulesMG_FD_207738 | JGI IMG/M metagenome (GOLD analysis project Ga0315915, IMG submission 207738) | Medicago polymorpha root nodule microbial communities from Los Angeles, California, United States - branched nodules | ecosystem: Host-associated > Plants > Roots > Nodule | place: USA...
GGCTTGGTGTCTTTTTGGTTCGATTGCATCTTTTACCACTACAGGGGTTTTAGCCAATAGACTTGAGTAGTTTACCTGCTAGCTAGTTGCAGTGCTTGTAATCTTTCTATCTCTTGTTAATATATATTTTTCTTATCCAGAATATTAAAGGTAATTATTTACATGCCATCTCTTTATTTTATATATGGTCTTATATAGTTCTGTCTTAAAGGTAATTATTTTTATCTCTTATCTATTATTTTTGAACATGTTATATACATTGTGCTTTAATTTGCTTATTGTTCTCAAGTGGACTTTGGTTGTTAATTTGAATTTTACATTGTATTCATTGCAGATGGTAGACAAAAGAAAATCTTCCAAGAGTCCTGCTAAGTCCAAAAAACCTCATAAGCGTCCAGCTCACATAACTCCTACTTCTGAACAATCTCAAGTTCCCCTTCCTTCTACAACATCTCGTGTCCCAGATCCTTCTACAACACTGCACGTCGCACCTAGTTCAAGGACACCTAATGTCTTACCTAATTCAAGAACACGTCTTGTCCCACCTACTTCAAAGACACTTCATGGTGCACCTACAGCTAGGAGAAGTCTACTTGCAACTAGAACAAGTCATGTTGCACCTACATCTAGGAGAACTCATGTCTCACCTACACCTAGGACAAGTCTTGTCTCACCTACGGCTAGAACATCTGCTACTACTTCATCACCTAGAACATCTCAGGTTGCACCCCTTCCAAGTTCATCTCATGTAACACCTCCATCTTCCATAAGAGGTGTAGATTCACCATCAGTTTCATAACCACCTCATTCAGAGGAACCTTCTCCAGAAAGTAGTGAAACTGTAGCTGCATCAGAGACACAAAGCAATGTTGGCAAGATAACTTTGTTTCTCAGTGGAAAAGGGTATATGTTTCCTATATATTATATTTATTTATTATATTTACATAACTTGTTTCTCTTTATTTACTATATATTGTATTGTTCACTTTGTAGATTCTTGCCCTCTTACCCGGCAGCTAATTGTATTGGGGAAATTTTTAAGAGTCATTTTAATGGGCCATGGCTATCGTGGAAAAAGGTACCTAGTGCGACAAGAGACATGTGGTTTGGAGAATTTAAGGTATGTTTTATTCCTTTTCCGTTCAGATTTTATCCCGCTTGAACCTCACATACACCTATTTCTCCCTATTCATTTTTGTTTATGTTTTTTCGTACAGAAAAAGTTTTCAATTTGTCCACCCGATGATAGATGGGCAAGAAAGAACTTTGAAATGAGAGGTGCAGCAGTTATGAAAAATAATTTAAACAAGGCTCGCACGGTAATGAATAGGCCGAGTTGGATTAATGAGGATATTTGGCCTAACTTATGTAATCATTGGGCAAGTCAAGGATATATAAAAAAGCGAATACAAGCCAAAGCCAATCGAGCATCCGATTGTGGAGGGTTGGGAGGGTCCCTTCACACTTGCGGCTCTATCACCGCTTCTCAACATAAAGATAATATGGTAGTAACATTTCTTTTACTTTATTCCAACATGAATATTATACTGAAACACTTCAATAACTGCATTATGGTCTTTTTTCATGGAGTAGCAATGTCGTTTATTGTTTTGTCTGGTTGTTATATTGTGAGGGGTTTAATTATCACTGTTATGTTGTGATGAGTGTGTGTATGACTCTTATGTTGTGAGGGGTCTGTAACTGGTTTTAATGTCCTTTGCTATTGAATTTGATTGTTATGGTGTGAGGGGATCTGTTGTTGGTTTTAATGTCCTTTTTTAATCCAGTAGCTGATGTCCATTGTTGTTGTATTTGACTGTTATCGTTTATTTTTACGGAATAGATGATTTCGTTTTTGCATAGTGCAGTGCTAATGCTTTTAATGTCTATTATTTTTCCGTAGACAAAAAGTAGCGGCATCCCACCTTCTAATGTGGCATTGTTTCGACGCACACACCAACATAAAAAAGATAAGACGTGGGTTGATAAAAGATCTGAACATGTGGATGTAAACTCTCAACCTTAGTTTCTGTAGTGTTTATTATGTTGGTTTTATTATGTTTCTAGTTAGTTTGACATATCAATTGATCTTATCTTTTGGTTAATAGAGAGAATTTACATGCAAGTGGGATGCTTTGACACAAGAAGCATCTTCGCAAGGAATGCCTCCACCAAATGAGCTAGAGGTGTGGACTGATGTTGCAGGAGTAAAGAAAGGACAAATATATGGTCTTGGAATGGAATCTTCTGTACTAGCAGGACGTCCACATTATCGTGGCTCTGGTTCTTCTTCAACTGAGTGGGTGCAAAGGCATGAGCTTGAAGAAATGAGAAATGAAAGAGACCAACTTCGGAAAGAATTGGCAAAAACAAATGAGGCCGTTGAACACCAGTTTCAATTGATAAAACAAATGATGGAAACCATGAACTTCCAACCCACCCACCATTCTATGGACCAAGCCAATGAGGACGACCAAGCTAATGATAATGAGGTTGATGATGAGGTTGATGATGATGGGGTTGATGACGAGTTAGAGTTGGAAGCACAAAATGTTCCTGAATAGATAATTTGATGTGTTTTGTTAATTCACAAATCTTTTTGGATTAGTATTTTGTTAAGCCTACCACATGCAACTTTCTTTTGGTTAGTATTATGTATTTTGTTATGACTACCTGGTGCATAGGCTTTTGTGAATTGACAAATCTCATCTGTTCATTAGTAATATATTTTGACTAGTTTATGTATATGTAGCATTGAATGGTTAATGTTATTTCTTTCATCAGGTTACATTGAATCATTTTGATCTTTTGTATGGAATTTGATAAAAATATGAGAAATATTGTAATTCTTTCAGTCACAAAACAGTGACCAGTATAGTGTTTAACAAACTATGAAAAAAAAAATTCCAGATAGAGACCGAAATAGCAACCAGAATTAATAATATGATAAAATAATTTTAGTCACAAATTCGGTCTCTAAATTTGGTGGCTAATTTAGTGTCAAACCCAGTCACAAAATAAGTCACTAAATTAGCTGATTTCAGCCAAGGAAAGAGTGTCTAAATCGGTGTCTAAATTCCGTCTCTGGATCAGTCGCCAAGAGCGTCTCTATATCAGTCTCTAATTCCACTCAGAATTCAGTGACAAAATGAGTCTCTATTAGTGGTCACAAAAGCATTCGCGAAATATCAGTCGCTAGACTAGTCACAAAAGATCAGCGACCAGCGTTTTAGCCACTCTTATTTTTGGTCGCTAGTTCAGTCACTAAGTCAATCAGTGACCGAATTTGCTGATGTAGCGACTGAATATTCGGTCTCTAAAAGGCTGATTTCTTGTAGTGAATGGATACAAAAGATTCGCAACTGGATCTAAGTTGGATGGCCAAAGATATCAAGAAACACTTCAAAGGTACTTAGTTCTAATAGGCACGAAGGATATTATCAAGCACACGATTTGGAATTTATTTGAGCAACCATCGTCATTTTCTTCATTTTTTTTAAACAACTTATTTATTATAAACACCAAATATACAAGAAGTACAAATAGGTGAACAGGGACAGATACAAAAGGCCCTAAACTGGTAACCCGAATAAAAACCAGCAAGAACAGTTGTTGTACAGGCATAAACAACACCTGTCAGCAGACCAGAAATGTAGCTGCGACACCCAAAAATTCTCAAAAACCTCTAAAACTTCCCTAAAACTAGCGCAACAAGCACGCCTTGGTGTTCCAACACCATTCGTAAAAGAGGCAAGGATGACTCTTTAATCTAGATAAAACCCAACGTCAAGAGCAGGGTCGACCCTTAGGGGTGCAAACAGCTTTACTGAGCTGGGCCTCCAAAATTTGGGGGCCCAAATATTTTTTTCTCTCTATATGCTACATATAAGAATTCTGCTCTTCTCCCAACACATTTTACTCGCGCCCAACTGAACTTTCCAAAATACCCCTGCGTGAGTTAAGTAACGCGGCGTGACTTAACTCACACACCTTATAACTCTGCATGACTTAAGTCACGCACCACTGGCAGATGTGCAAGTTAACTCACGCAGGTTGACCGGTGGTTAGAGCTCAAGAACACACGCTTTTTAGACGATGGTCAATGCATTTTAATGGTTTTTACACGTTTTTTTTTTTTTTAAAGTTTTTCACATTTTTTGACCTCATTAAGTATTATGTTTCCTTAAACCACCTATAAATATCCCTCCAAACTTTCCCATTTCCTCACACCATCTTACATTCTCACTCTCCTCCTCACTCTCTCCCCCTATGAATCTCCTTATTTTCCTTCTTTTTTTCCTTCTTTATTTTGGTGTAAAAAGAGAAAGAGGCCAATTCTGGGGATAAAATGATGATTAGTGAGCAGCTTTCTTCGGAAAAAAAGAACTTGATTGGGTAAAACTAAATGCGCAGATCTAGTTTTACCTCGGAAGGCTGGTTTTCTTGTGGATTTCTTTTAGTTTTACCATAGGAAGACAGATTTTCTTGTGGATTTCTTTTAGTTTTACCACCGGAAGCTAGGTTTTCTAGTGGTTTTTTTTTCACAGATTTAATTTTACGTCATTGTAAATGTAATAAGAATTATATTAATAAAATGATATTTTATATCTATTATTTTGTTTCTTTATTTTTGTTAATTTTTTTCATTATTTTATGGTTGCGTATTGAATTAATAATTTTGAATAAAGTAAATAAATAAATTAGAATAAATTCAACGTGAATTCGAATAAAAATAGCGTATTGAATAAATTCAAATAAAGTTGTGTATTAAAAAAAATCGAAAAAAGCCTAATTAAACTCAACATGAATACGAATAAAGTTGCGTATTGAATAAATTCGAATAAAAGTTACATTACATTACATAAATAACATGTATATCAACTATATATGTTATCACATCAAATTCCTTCATATAAGGCGAATCATCACATAGAGAATGAGGTGCATTCCGTGACACTAATCTTATATGAAGGAATTCGATATCATAACTTATATACCTAATTCTACATAATTCATGTTGTTTTAAAGGAACAATAAAACTTTCGGGTAAAAAAATTAGTATTACATTACATTACATAAAGTTCCTAAATATATCCTATCATTACATTACATTACATTCGGGTTGCACCTTCAAACTACAACAATTGTCTTACCTCTAAAATGGTAAATTCAAACTGGCTAAACAGCTGCTCTCAAGCATTCACCCGAAAGTTTTATTATTCCATTCAAAAGATTAAATTGTTGTTTGACTTGGTTTAAATGATGGTATTCAAGTGTCAAAAGAATGAGGTGCATTCTTTGACACTTCAATACCTTCATCTAAACCAGCCTGACAAGAATTTAATCTTTTGAATGGAACAATAGAACTGCCGGGTGAAAGCTTGGGAACTGTCGTTTAGCAAGCTTGAATTCTCATTTCAGAGTAAGACAATTGTTGTAGTTGTAAGGTGCATTCCCTACCTAATCATGATACCTACCTAACCACGATCTTCAGGCGGAATCAGACTGTTGATAATATCTTCAGTTGATCTCAGCAACGTTAGACGCATATCGATCCACTAGAACATACTGTGCTCCCAAAACATGCTCCTGACGTTATCATCGTTCGTTAATTCCACCCAACTGAATGATATTTTCCCATCGTCGAGTGTTGGACGTTTATCCCGAACGTATTCCACCCTCCTTGTGTCTCCGGGGTTGACTTCTTGGTTGAATTCATTCAGTTGATCCTTGATACCTCTTAACGTGACACCAAGGTACCGAACCTTCAAAGTCTAAGGTTCTCCACCGTTGAATTATGCATGAACGTCGAATATATCGGCCATTGCTTCAAATCTACACAATAAGAAATTAAACACAATCAATAAAAAACTCATTCAAACATTTCATCAAACACTTGAAGTGTTGATACATAAATCCTAAAACTCATAACTACAACATTAACATGCAAATATCTTAACAATTAAGAAACATAAGTCATTTACATGTAACATTGTATCATTTCTTGCAGGCAAAATCAAAATTTAAACAAACCCTAAATCTCAAAAAATTCTCTAAAACTCAAAATTACAACATAAACATGCAAACATTTAAACATTTAACCAACACAAGTCATTTTCATGTAAACATTGTATGATTTCTTGCCAAAGAAACCAAAATTTAAACAAACCCTAAATCTAAAAAATTTATAATTTAAGAGAAAAAATCTATCATATAAACATAAAAGGTCAATGATGTTTGATTATGAAAACTTACTTGTTATTGGAGTGTTGTTTGATTTGATCTTGAAGGAATTTTGGATTTGGGTGATTTGAGATAGATTTTTGAGATTTTAGATGAGTAATGAGGAAATGAGATGTTCTACCTTCTTTAAAACAGCACGTAGCGTGAGTTAACTCACACGGCGTTAGTTAACTCACACGGCGTTAGTTAAATAGCGCAAACTTTAACACTTGCGTTACTTAGCTAACGCAGGGGTATTTTCGACAAAACAATTGGGCGTGAACAAAACTTAGCAGAATTCTACATATAATAGTTAATATATACAAACTACGTGATGCTTATATTAGGCGTGCTGATCTAGCCTAGCGGTACAAACTTCTGCTGGTATTGTCAAGTTCTATGGTTCTATACCCCACATTTGAAGTTTTTCTCTTCCTTTTTTCTTCTTTAATTAACCCAAGACTCATCATGCTTTTCTTTAATTAATTTTTAGAGTAAATTATGCTCCCTTCCCCTCAAAGATACTTGAATTACACTCCCCTTTTCTCATGTTAAAATATACACTCCCCTCCTTTGAAAAATAAAATTTATACTCCCATTCCATATAAGATGCTTGAATTACAACCTCCTCCCTTAATAATTAAATATGCATTACACTTTGATCTATTTTAACATAAATAAAGATTTTATGATATATATTAATGTTGAACCAGAAAAATTAATTCATTTCTTTATAATTTAAATGTCAATGATAATCAAATTTAAATATTTTTCTATTGATTTTATAATTTAGAGTATATAATTAACTTTTGAATAACCATCTTTTATTGTCTTTAGTAATTTTTCACATATTTTAATCTTATTTTGGATTGTTTCATATTTTATACTCCCTCCGTTCCTTTTTAAGTGTCTTTTTAGAGTAAATTTTTGTTCCTATACCCTTTGTTAATTATTCTTATATTTTTCAATTAAACTAATTAATGTTATTTATTTGGAAAACTAAAGTTTGTTTGTTTTGTTTTAAAACAAAATTTGTTGTTATCTTCAAATTTAAACAAAATCTTGTTACCTATGATAATAGATCCATGTAGAGTTAAAATCTATAAATAACATGAGTAGTACTTGTTAAAAATTTCAAGAGATATGCACAATATTTAGGAAATTGAAAATTGTTTGTTATGAGAGAAGATTGAGCGCGCAAAAAAATAGGAATCTGTTGAGAAAGAGAGTAGTAACTAACAATTGTTCATTACATATCAAATTTATTGGAAACATAAAGTGTGTGAAAAAAAAAAGAAAATTATTAGTGGATTAACATGAGGGTATAATAGGAAAAAAGTGATCAAAAATACACTTCGCTATTTTTGTGTTAAAAGTCTAAAATGACACTTAAAAAGGAACAAAGGGAGTAATAGAGTTTAAAAATACATGTTAATGAAATTGTGAATAAAAAATAGTGAAAAATATGTATTCCATTTTTTATTATATTAAAATAGACTTGTAGTACTATTTTTTTTTTTGAAGTGTGTTAGATTATTATTTTGTTGCAAAATTATTAGAAAAAAAAAATATTGAGGGAGTAAAGTGCAGATTTTAACATAAGAGGGGAGGGGAATGTAATTCAAGCTTCTCATAAGGGAGGTGAGTGAAAAAATTTCTAATATGTTTTGAATAAGAGGGGAGTGTATATTTTAACATAAGAGGGGAGGTGAGTGTAATTCAAGCATCTTTAAGGGGAGGGGAGTGTAATTTACTCTAATTTTTATTTTCCTTTTTTTTCTTTAATATCCTCTCTCTTAACATATTTAATTATATATTTATAAATAAAAACACAATATATATTTTTTTCTTCCAATATTTGTTAGAGTAGTTCTTGTAATTTTGGCCCATACTTATCGTATAAAATAATAAAGCGCTAACAACAAATATTTCCTCAAAAAAAATAAAATAATAATATTATAATATTTTATTTGAATGAACAAACATTATAATTATTCTCTAAAAAAAACCTTTTATTTTTTCCTTTGTACAAATTAAGGAAAATAACAACATAGAAGATTGACAAAGATATTCGCTTGAAAATGTATTTTTATATTATTGATTATTATATTGATCTTTTTGTGTTAGTTACAATCAAGGTTATTAAAACCGGACTGGACCGGCCGGTTCAACCGGTTAGACCGGGACCCAAATGCCAATCTGGTCCGAAAGAGCCATAAAATCACTCCGTTAAAGAACCGGAAAAAAGTAGAAGGGTGTGAGAAAGAAAATGAACCAAACTGGAGTGCACCCGGGGACGGACCCAATTGTTGGCCCTCACTTAGTTTAGATTTTTTATTTTAAAATAATACTTCTTTGGTAGTGTTTGTGTGTAATAGTGGTTTTAAAATACTACCTAGTAGTTAGTACACACTACAAGAAAATCACTGATTTGCTACAAAACAAATGGTAGCTAACTCGCAGCTAATTTCTAGCAAAACTCAATTAGCTACCTTTTAGTTGTGATTTAGTTGTCACTTGGGGTAGCATGGATTGGGCGGCAAATTATCTAACAAAATATTTCCTAGCTTATTTGCAACTAATATTTTAAAAAGCCAAGCTAAAACCCAACTAATCTGTAGCCAAATATCGGTCAAAAGTATAAGTATCGCAACTAAATGGCTTGGATATTATTGCAAAAGTTTCATAGTAAATCTCTAGCTACAAGTTCCTAGGTATTTCAAATAAAAATCCAAGCTTTTACGGTTTATTCATATATTATAAATGTTGCTCAGTTGTTTATTCTTAAGCGTTAATCCCAATAAATATATAGCAATTACACACTAATTTCTATGCAATTAACACATGCAATCTCTAATATGAATTAGGCATATACCAATTGAATAATGAAGAAAATACATTATATCATGTGTGTTTCAATGAATTCTTGCATAAAAAAAAGAAAGTACAACTCAAGACTCTTGTTCTATACTATTATCACCAATCACCAACTAATTCCAAGACATTGTAGTCCCACCGAGCCAACGAGCAACATGAGGAGCATAAAATTATCTAACCAAGATAGTGTACCCTTTATATGGAGGGTTGATAATAGCGCGAGTGCCTTGAAATTGAGTATCCATTATCAGTTGGTCCATTTCCACTAACCTTATATGAATTTTCCTCGTTCTTTCTTTTCCACTGAACCAAATGACATATACCAACACTAATCCACTGCAATAACAAAGTTAATTCAACTCAATTTACAGAACAAAATATGGACATGTGGAGAACTAAATTAATGAACCAAAGGCTCAACGAGAGAATACAATTGTGAAGGCCAAAGCTGAAACAATACCTGCAAATTTCAATTCTTAATGTCTGCAACGATGTTCTGTTTCATATAACACAAGATCTGTATTCATTGAATTAACTGATACTAGTGTATCCAATTTAAATGGTTTCAGCCTTAAACATATGGAGCAACAAATCTGAATGCTTTCAGCCTTAAACATATAGAGAGATCCTAAGAAATAATGGAGAAGGAATAAGAGTTAAAACCCAAAACTCATACGAACTCTTCAACATTTTAACCCTGTAGTTTTTCAGTTCGAGGCACACTGGACAAAACGCCCACAAAACATAAACTTCGAAACATTCTCTTTAATCCTTCATGTGCAAGAATACAAATCAGCTCTTGACTATCATTAAGGAGGCTCTCAGACTCAAGCAAGAATTTTATACTAAAACAAGTTTATCAACAAATTATGAATCTACATTTTCAGAAACACTATAACTTCAACATGCTTTGATCAAAACTTAGGTTCCCACCACTGTTAGGGGTTCGACAGTGACCGATGTACAAAACCCTTACCCTTCAAGCAAAGAGGTGGTCTTCGTGACAGGAACTCATGTTCACATGCTCACAAGGCAGAAACCTAGCATCATTTTTGTGAATAATACCAGAGATCATACATACAGCTCAGTTCATACTCCATAGGCCCTTTTTTAACAATTAGAATGACAAAGAGAATCCGGAACATGCAATGGTATACGAACACAAAAAAAGGCTCTGAAGGCACTCCATTATACCAAAACCTTCAACCAATAGCAATCACGAAAATAAAAAACTAAACAGCATGAAGCAAGAATAAACTAAAGCATGCTTTGAGGTTACCTTGAAGTAAGCATTTTCCACAGCTTTTTCCTTCTCACCAAGAACTTTCCCAGAGCCGCTGCTAAATAGCCTTCTAGATGCAAATCTTGCTGCCACCCGTGTTGCCATTGCTGTAAGTTTTTTACTTTCTTCTCTTCTGTAAATAATAAAAAGTAAATTTCGTCTCTCTTAAAGAACATACACTGTCTGTCAAGCAGCGTAATACAGTTTTACACTGACATCAAATAACAGCCTACTATTTTGCAACATCCTCCTACTTTTATTAATTTACTTCAAAGTTGATTGAATAAAGTGGCGAAGTAGTGAATTATGTCAGTGTAAATTAGTTTTACACTGACAGTGCATCCCTCTTTAACTCTTAAATACTTGACAAGGAATCCAGCCACCAGAAATTGACCATTAATTACTACTTCAAACATCAGAACTAAAAGTTTCCTGATAATCAATCCAATAAAACTATGAACAAATACTCCAGTCAATCCAATAATAAAAAACGGGCATTCATACTTGTCTCTAGTGGTTTACTATTCCCTACACTACACTAACCATTATATGTATCAGTACATACCAAAATTAAGATAAGTATCAGCTTTCTCATAGTAGTAGAATCAGTGATTCTCGAATTTTCACAAATAAACCCTAATTTAATTTAGATAATCTAAAAATTGAAGAAATCATGTTGAAATTGAAGAAATCCGAGATTTGATATCATAGATGAAATCAAACGTTGTAAATAAGCAAGCGGAAAAATTGAAAATGAAATATAAGAAATGGAAACTCAACTATATATTCAGAAACAGAAAGATGATGAGATTGATCTCCATCTGATGATAGATCGGAGATGGAGGAACGACAAGGTCAAATCGAACAATCAGATCGGAGATCACAGTGAGAAGCGAGATAGGATATTCGAATGTTGAGATCGACATCGTTCACGGAAGAAGAATCATCGATGTGGTTCTGAATGATGAAGAGAATACGGATCAGAAGTGCCTTTAAACTGTATTTAGTTGTTACACCCTTTGGATGTCCCTGAAAACATCAGATTCATGAAAAAACTTCAGTTACTACCATCATTCAATAGTCACTAATATCACATTTCTCTAACACTCATAAATATGACTGATTACATTGCCTAGGTGAATAGTAGCCCTAGCCAACCAAATAAATATGACTGATTTTGATACAACTTCAGTTTATAACTTTATATACTATCAACCAATCACAAATCGCCGTCGATATGACTTTTATGGAAGACATGATTAAATTCAAACAATTGATCCAACAAATGTGATTGCCTTACAATATAAATTTTTTTTACACTGTTGTTTAGTTATAAATTAAATCCAATAAATATTGCCAAAAACAAATACCAAAGACAAATCCAGTTGCAGACTAAGTATGCAAAACAATAAACTAGAAGATCAAAAGATTCAGAAGGGAAGATGCCTGAAAAGATAACAACACCATTAGCAGATACCCTCACCAACTCTGGCAGGATTTTATTCAGGTATTTTGGAGATAAGTAATCCAAAGCATCCGACACAATGACAAGAGGAAATATTCTGTATGCATAAGATTTTAAATAACGAATTGATGGGTTTTTTCTACCTTCAAGTTTATTCAGATCCTTAATATCATTGCTAGCTCCACCTGCCATGTGAAGTGACCAAACAAATCAAAGACAACATCGACATCATTAGAATTTTAAAGCAAATGCCCTAATGATATACAATGATGTGTTTCACTTTTTTCTTTTCATTTTACATAGATATGTTGACAGTATGAGAATGGTTGAATGATCATGACATGACAGTATGAGCTAGGTTCTATGAGATTGGTGCAAGATCTTTGCATTCGAACCATGAGAACCCATATTGGGTTTGTGAAAAAAACATTCAAGGAGCAATTCACCCGATACATAAACTTAAAATTCAATCAAGGCACCTCCTAGGAATAATAAAAAATATGCAGATACTCGTAAAACAATAACTATTTCACAACCATATCAACAAAAAATGCGAACTTAACAATAAAAATAAAGAGTTACCTCTTTCATGTTTGTCAACTCAAACTGCAACTGCTGAATGTATTTCAGAGCCTGAGGCGGCAAATCTCCAAAGACTCCCGCGCCACTACTGCTGCTCCAAGTTTCCGAATTCGCTAACCCCAAATCAGAAACAACCTTCTCAGTTTCCGAATTCGCCCCTTGATCCGTATGTGACATTTCCAGATTCCTTGTCAAGGACATCCTGTACTCTGCATTCCATAGTGTATACCTAACAAAAACAGCAACAACCAATACAAAATTTATCAATTTCACACCCAAAAACATCATCTTTGCACAGAAAAATAGTAACCAATTAGTAACAAAAATAGAGCAGAATTTATCAATTTCACACCCAGAAAACACCATCCTCACATTAATCCTCTAAAACTTCAAAATATTACAAAATTAATTTTTCCTCAATCTTTCAAAAGCACACAAATTGACACTAAATTCACAAGTAATGACACCAAGCAGATGCATTTGGTGACAACTTAATATAAACTAGGGACGACACTTAATATTATACATCGCCAAAAAATGCTTTACTGGTGCACAACAGGCTGATTGACCTCGTCACGGTGCCATTCCAGCACCGTTGCACCATCGTCGCCGTAGGATGTCTTCCACAACCCCTCTATCTCTTTCCATCCCACACCATTGCTGCACTATTGTGCTCTTCCATCCCTCTCCAATTTCATATCTTACCTCCCCTGTGTTTGTGAAATTCATAGGGGGAAAGTTGCTTACCACTTGAATTACACCAATCAAATTCTCCAAGTATCTTCTACACTCAACAACAAAAACTAGTCTCTTGCCTGTCAAAATCATAACTAAGAACTGTCGCCTCTCCCAAGTGTTCAAACTCCTATAGGACTCAAACTACTTATCACTTGAACCACACCAGTTTGATTCTAAATTGAGAATCTTGGTTTCTCCAGATATCATCCACACTAAACTACAAAAAAACTAACCCCTTTGAATATCCTATAGAGCACAATTAACAGCAACCACCTCTCCTAACCATATAGCACTCAAGCTCCTTACCACTTGAATCACACCAATATAATGCTAAATTCATAATATAAATTTAATTTATATGCACCGACACTATACTAATTTTGTACACTGTCAATGAATCATACCTCGTCAAATCATAAAACAAAAGATATATACTTCAAAAGTTACAAATATGAATGATTGCGATTTGTTAAAAATATAAATTGCTTTGGTCAACACATTAGAAAAGATTTAGAGGTCAATGAGTTGGATCCAAATAAGGTTTTTGATAGAACATTATGGCGTCATTTGATCCATGTAGCTGACCCCACTTAGTGGGATAAGGCTTGGTTGTTGTTGTTGTTGTTTGGTCAGCACATCACTATGGTGCCTGAAGTTTTGTTGGATAAGTATCCATCATCCAATTATTGTCACTCTCAAATTTATTTTTCAACACAGTTTACATTCAACGCACTTCTAGCCATAATCAATTTTACACAATCCATCCACTCAATCTATGAATCTCTGACATAAACACCGAACACGACACTACTGACACGTCCACACCAATAACACTTTGACGAACAAAAATGACATAATTGAATGTAATCATTAGTACCTGTCAGTCTCAGATAACAACACGCCTTCTATCAGCATTCAGAATTTATTCAACATTCTTTTACTACCAATAAAATCAAGCAAGACAAAATTCAGCATGGTTCACATAATCAAAACAAGTTGATGTGAAAGCTTTAATACAAAGTCATCTTACAAGTTATTTCAAATGCTAACAAATGATTGATTACACAATTGGAATCACAATTAAAGTACAGTTGGAAAAAGTACATGAAAATAAAAGTACGATTGGAAAAACTCAAGAACAATTAAAGCACCAATGGAAAACTACATGCAAATTAAAACTAAAGTTCATATTATGGATTGCAAGCTTACCTTGGTTGTCCCACAAACTATTGCCTCTACTGTATATGCTTCTCTGATGAAGAACCAAAACCAAAATACAGTACACTGACAATATCCCAAACCTAAACCAAATAGAACGTACACAAAGAACATCGAATCAAATAAATGTGAATTTGAAAATTAGGGTTCATGATTGGGGAAATTAGTCCAAATGTGAATCAAAAGTATGATAAATGCACTACAAACACAAAATGGTTGCAGATCCATACCAGAAAAGCTATGAGGTGAGAAATGAACGTGAATAAGAACGTGAAACACTATGGAGCTATCCGCTGCAGAATTCAAACCATCGAGGTCTAGATCTGAAAAAACCGATGGTCAATGAACCGCAACGGTAGTGTGATTCCTTATTGGTGGTGCGATGAGAGAGAAACGGTGGCGCAGTGAACCATCACGGTGGTGCGATGAGAGATAAACAGTGCAATGGTAGCAAGATAATGTAAAAAGGAGATTGATAGCGGTAAAATCATATCCAATCAACCACAAATTTACTTGAACATGCAATAGTAGCAAGAATTTGGTAGCAATACTGATATTTTCTTGTAGTGTACATCACAAAGGCCCTCAATGTAAAACAATTGTATTATGCAATTACTAATTTGACGTAAGACAATTGGATTTAAGAAAATGTTGGCATAATGCTCTAGGAAATAAACAACTAAAACTTTGCTGTAGACAGTTGGGTTTCAGAATGTTGGCATCAATATTATCATAAATCACTCATAGCCAAAGAACATATGAGTGGAAATAGAAAGCAAGAAATAATCCCATCTTTTTTCCTAAGAAGAGGAAAACAAGTCTCATTTTTGAGAGCTTGAAAACTATTTTTTAGATGTATGCTCTAACCATTAATTTTTAGAATTAGGGGAAATTGACGATCTTTTTATAAAGCTGATTGAGACCAAAAATTATATAGTGTATTCGTTGGTATATTTACTTATAGAGTTATCCTTTATATTACTTGTGCGAAATGCAATACCTGAAAGACCTTTCTTTACTAGAATATTGTAAAAATGGAATGTGAAATTGCATGAGATGAATGGCCAAATTATGGGTGCATTCTAATAAATCTTGTGTGTGTCTCTATATATATGGCCTACACTGTCCAAAATTCCTTGGTCCGTTCCTGAGTGCACCCTTCTTGTCAACAAAATAAAAGCTCCAGAGTGTTGTTCAACATGAGAAGGCAGTGCTAGAAGGTTTTCCTTTTTATGAAACTCCTTGTTCCCATCAGTTATATACATTGCTGAAGGAAAGCTCATCTTTGGAAGACGTCCTTGATGCTTTCATTCTGACTAAATTATAGCATCGACACTTTAGAGTGAAAGTGTGTCAGTGAATTCAACTTGAAATAATGTGGTGTTACATTCAATTTAAATCAACCTGAAATGTGTGGTTACATTCGATTGCATCTATTTTCTCAAACCGGTAATAGTATTGATGTGTTCGGTACAATTACATTTAATTACTAAACTGGTAAGAAAATAATTCAAATCTTGTCATTTCTTAACATACTTGAAGTGAATTCTTCTGAGATCATTTCCACCATTAGGAAGTGAATTCAAATCTTGCAAAGATAACATCAACCCCTGGCTCCACCTGTGCCACCCCCTCCTTGTCTCCATCCACTTCTAGTGAAATTGGTATTGAATCCCTTTCATGTTAGTTTCAAATTTAATAGCAATACTTTCTTAATCCACAAGTCTATTTTCTATAATTTAGAACATTGATATCATTTTACTATACCTGATAAAAGTCATTAAAAAGAGAAAACTAGAGAGAAGTAAATTGGATATTAATCATGAGATAATAGGAATTACATGAAGGCATACATAAAGCTTATATACCAAATCAGAAGAACAAACTAATGTAGTAATTAGTATACCTAACATTTAAATAAAAGATTGATGCTAATATCCTATTTTGACATAAATGATATTTCATGGGAAGCTCTTGTAACATTATCTTCATTAAGCAAATGTGCAAAAATTTCAGGTACTCCAATTTTCCAGCAGAACTTCCCACTTGTTTTGGGCGTAAATATGTTGTAATTTCATGATCTTCAATCAGCAGAACCTCCTGGTATGGTTTTCTGTGTGATATACGGTAGAGCCACAATAATTAGCATGCCTTACTCAAAAAAAAAAAAGTCCACACAAAAATTTGATATGTAAATAAAAACAACCCAACCATGATAATGCTAGTGCTAGCATCATTTAACTACTTTCTTCTAGCATGATAATGCACTTAACTTTAACCATCAAAACTCATGCCTAAGTAAACAAGATAAAATTGGCTAAAAAAGAATGACATTATACAAAACAGCAAATACCTTTATTTTGTTTTTTAAAGAGAGGCCGATACATCTGGATCTGGACGGTCGTTTTCTTTGCTTTAAAATCCGAAGGACTGGAAGAAGAATAATTCCTAGTTTCTCCAGATCTCGTCAGTCAAAGGACTTGGCATCTTAATTTTCCCAATCCTTCTAGCTTGTACAGAACTTGAATCTGATGATTCCACTAACCTAATGGGAAAAGAATTTGGGATTCCAAGTGACGGACCGATTAATCAAGGAAATTACACTTGTTGATGAAAAATATAATATAAGACATAAAATCATTAGATGACAATATTTCAAGAGGTGGAGATCAATTAAAAATAATTGAACGAATGAATGAAGGTTATGGAAAATGATCATATTTGAGTAAGAAATGAAAAAGCAGGTTATATAGGTATTTATATGTGTAGTAAGAAGAACAAACTCGTGGCAGCATAAATTTGAGAATTAAGAGAAAGGCTGATGAGCAGCCGGAGCATTTCAAAACCCTACTAATTAGAGAGAATCCGAGAAAG
>Ga0315915_1004643_pt1 | contig 17255 bp, 6 predicted proteins | sample MpolbnodulesMG_FD_207738 | JGI IMG/M metagenome (GOLD analysis project Ga0315915, IMG submission 207738) | Medicago polymorpha root nodule microbial communities from Los Angeles, California, United States - branched nodules | ecosystem: Host-associated > Plants > Roots > Nodule | place: USA...
TGCTTTAAAATGAAAGATGACACTGGTGATAGCGGTGGTTCCTATCCTAGAATACACTTTGCACTTTGTGGTAGGTGAATGAGATATTATGATTTTACTTTATTTTTAAGACAATAAATCATAAGGCTGGGTTTGTACTTTGTAAGTAAAAAGCTTTCCTTTGCCTTAAAAAAAGCATAACCAAGGGCGCATTCGTGAGAGATCCGGGAGATAATCTTTCGCGTTATATAGCATTACTCCTCTTTTAAAATGCTCCCAAGAGAGATGCTAAATTTTTGACTTTGCATTGATCAGTCATAAATGATAAATTGCAGATTTGTACGTTTGTTCAGCGTTTAGACTCTAGAAAGATGACAGACAGGGCTGTAGATAAATGATCTGATCGAAAATTCCAAACCTGCAGGTTTGACTTCATTTAATGGAGGAGATCCACTGGTTAATGCAAATCTGATTTTTTTTACTCCTGTAAATGAAGGTACGCGTTCAAGAAAAGCTAGTACTCACCCTATTAACGTGAAAATTCGATAAAATGACCCCACAATTAAACTTTGAATTTTGCTAACCAATACTCTCAGAGATTGATTAAGGATTTTATAAATAATAATTTTGTCTTAAAAATAGAAGATGTTATTTTTTATACACAATTTTTTCTTAAAAACTTATTTATTTTAAATGTTTAACCAATATCTTTAGAACACTCGTTATCATTCTCCTTAAAGTATAGAACAAATAAAAATCATAAAAGTGGCAAATTAGGCTCTCCTTCAAAATTTTGAGTCACATTTGCTAATACATATAAAGTATAGAACAAATAAAAAAAATAGTTTTTTCAATAGACAAGTTTTTTTACAAAAATAAACGATATTCTTTCATTGTAATTGATAGAGTGATACAATACAAATTCAAAATCACTAAAAACAAAAAGGATGAATTTGTGAATAAACCCACAACATCCATATTAATACCATAATAAAACAACAAAGTATACGTGTCTACAAATATGAATATATTCAAGCCACTAAAATACTGATGTTATGGATCTGCTATGTTTATGGTGCAAAAGTAATTGATGAAACTATACTTGATCAAAACTAATAGACTAAATTACACCAAAGGTCATTTAAGTCTGAGGTTTGTAAAAGATTGATTCTTCAAGTAATTTTGGTCACACATAAGTCCTTTAAGTTTGAGGTTTGTAACAAATTGGTCCTTTAAGTTATTTTGGTCACACATAAGTCATTTAAGTTTGAGGTTTGTAACAAATTGGTCCTTTAAGTTACTTTGGTCACACGTAAGTCCTTTAAGTTTGTAAACATTTTTAATTTAGTCATTCTGTTAACCAAACATTACAAAAACGATGATGTGGCAACATAATTGAATAAAAAGTGTTTACAAACTTAAACGATTTGCGCGCGATCAAAATAACTTAAATGATCAATCTGTTACAAACCTCAAACTTAAATGACTTATGTGTGACCAAAATAACTTAAAGAACCAATCTGTTACAGACTTAAAACTTAAAAGACCCCTAGTGTAATTTAGCCAAACTAATATTTCAACATTAATCAAATAAACATTGCACTAAGACGAAAAATAAAAAACACACCGCATAAAGATGGGGATTTAAAATAAACAAAGTCCTGATATACAACGAAATCAATAAACCAACGAGATAAAGCTGAAAATATGTGAAAAATCACTTATTTAAATAAAAGATAAATAAAAACAAATTGAAGGGGTGATTTCGGATCAAATTGATCCAAATCACCGCTCTTTGATGGATCAAGAAGAATGAGGGTTGTTACAGCTAGGTTTTGAGAAAAGATTTAATATTTACCATTAGATTCGTGTAAAATTGATCCAAATTTGATTTAATTGTACTTTTGATTTAATTAACTCGTGTTTTTTTTCTCTAAATACAGTGATTTTATTTGCTAAATTATCGAAGTTTGGTCTCAAATGTAATATTTAGGCTAAATTATATTTTTGGTCCCTTAATTATTTAATTAGTATCGCTTTGGTCCCTTAATTAAAATTTGATTTATTTTGGTATCTTAATTTTATCTCCGTTACACATTTTGGTCATTTCCGTTAGTTTTAATTCAAAAACGTCAGGTTTTCTTCTGGATTTTTTCTGGGATTTTTGTTGTTGTAGGTTGATGGTGATGATATAAAAATGAAGAATAGGAGAAGAAGATGAAGAAACCCTAACGTTTTTGAATTAAAACTAATGTAAATGACCAAAATGTGTAACAGAAAGATAGTTAAGATACCAAAAGAAATCAAATTTTAATTAAGGGACCCAAGCGATACTAATTAAATAGTTAGGAGACCAAAATTGCAATTTAGCATAATATTTATCATTAGATTCATGTAAAAGTGAGTAATCAATTCATATAAAACCTACTCCATTCGATCCTTTTTAAGCGTCATTTTAGAATTTTAACACAAAAACAACGAAGTGTATTTTTGCACATTTTTTTTCTATTATATCCTCATTTTAATCCACTGATGATTTCTTATTTCTTTGCACACACTTTATCTTTTCAATAAATTTAATATGCAACAAACACAATTGTTAGTTACTACGCTCTTTCTCCAACAAATTTTCATTTTTTTTGCTCATTTTATCTTTCTGTCATAACAAACAATTTTCAATTTTCTAAATATTGTGCACATCGCTTTAGTTATTTTAAGTCTATATCAAAATTATTTCAACTTCACATTAGTGAAAAGATAAGAAAAAAATTAAGTTTCCTCCAACTCCTTTAATCAAAATTAAGGCTTCAAATATGACTTCAACCAATGTTAGATTCACACCGCGTGACATAAAATTTGAACTCTTCGTGAAACCATTTTCACAGGTAACAAACTTTTGTTTAAATTTGAAGATAACAAGAAACAAATTTTGTTTTAAAACAAAACAAACAAACTAATTTGCTTAAAAAAACAAACTTTAGTTTTTCAAATATATAACATTAACTAGTTTTATAGTAAAATATAAGAGTAATTGACAAATAGTATAATTGACAAATCATACCCTTAAAAATACCAAAACGAAAGTTAAATAGAAACAAAAAATTTATCCTAAAAAGACACTTAAAAGGAACGGAGGGAGTATAATTTTTAATTTAAAGTAAAATCAAAATTTTGTGTAAAAAATGACAATAGTCATTTTGATCACTAAATGTGTAAGGTATAGTCAGAATAATACTTTAATGCATCAAAATTTTAAAATAGTCATTAATTATGCACTCTGTTAATAAAAATAGTTTTTAATGCTAAAATAATCTCTCAATACTCACAATAACTCTTTTGATGTATGAATTGAATGACAATACGTAAGTATTTATAAAAGCATACGATAATAAGTAAATATATTGAATGACTAATATGACAATATTAAAGAAGTATTTTAATGGCTGAGATTACTTGACTAACGAAGTGCATAATCAATGACTATTTTAAATTTTCTATACATCGAGGGACCATTGTGTCTACTCATTACGTATTCTGAGACCGAAATAACTATTAAAAAAAAGTAAAAAAACTTTTTGTACTATTGTTAGGTACTGTTTGGTCAGACTTTTTTTACAGTCTAAAAACTATTTTAAAACAAAGTTAAAATAAAGATCTTTAAGAAATAAGCTAAAGCTCTTTGGTTTCTTTAATTTTTTTAGTTTTAAGAAATAAGCCAAAGCTGTAAGTACTTAATTGATATTGTGTTTAGCCTAACTTCTCTTTAAAAATCTAGAGAGGTTGAAAAAAAACAGGCCAATCTGTACCTAAGACGGGCGACCAAAAATAGTCGACCCTATGAGTGGACCCCACAGTACCTCCACACGGGCAGGAAAAAGGTGAGAAACACAAGACAACGAATGCAATAGAAAAGAAATGAGGAAAGAATGAACAAAGTATGAAAACAAAAACAGCTGTAACAATAATGAAAAGAAACAAAAGAAACAGTGTCAGGTCAGCATTAACAACACACGACACGGGAAACTGAAACCGAAAAGTCAATAAGGGCAACCTAGTTCCATTTCTTAACAAAACGACTTCAACACAAAGACTTTCTCTTCGCATACACATAACATAACAAGAACGGTTATTAGTATTATCATCAATCAAATTTAAACACAACCCAGATCTTCCTTCTGCTTTTTTCTGATCAAAGTTTTCATTTTTAATAGGTAAGGAATTTTCGGATTACAAAAATTTCTGGGGTGTTGTTCTGGATGATAAAAATCGTTTTTTTTTTCAGTGATCGTGTTTTTGTGCTGATAATTCACTGTTATTGGATTTTTCTTTTTTTTGTAAAGTTACGGACTTTCGTTGACTTGATGTTTTTTGTTGTTGTTGAAGGTTAGCAGAAGAGTTGGATGCTGAATTATATACATAAAATTTGAGGTGGGAGTTGGAATATATGGACAGTCTTTGTTGCTTCAGCTCCAGTCAGGTGAGGAACAAATTCTAATTCTTCTACCCAATTCTGTAATATTTCTTCTTTTGTATTTGTATTTGTAATGATCAATCTCCATGCATATAGTTTTAGAGTTTTCCTTTGGATGTCACAAGGAGGTACTTGGTTGACCTGGTTTGTTATTATATCGTAGATAGTCTCTTGTTGGACTCAAGAGTTTCTCAATTTTTTTTCGAGCAAATGATCCAATTTGGTCCTTCACAATTTTCTCAAGTACGAAAAATAATACCCAAACTAGTCTCTGACATATTTTTACCGGGGACAAATTAGTCCCTATGTTTTAATGAGTGAGGGACTAATTTGTCCTGCATATGAAAATGTCAAAGACGGGTATTATTTTTTCTCGGGACTAAGTTGGTCCGTGAGAAATTTGTGAGCGAGCGACCAAATTTGGTGTTCTCTACAAAAAGTGTTGTCAATTGCAGAAAGTAGTGGTTTTTTAAAATTCCAATATGCTACAAGGCTATAGTGCCACAATAGCCGCTATTTGACGACACTTTCTACTAAATAGTAGGGCAATAGTGATTTGTTCATCAAATTCTATAGGGCCACTGTAGCGTCTATTTGACAACGCTGATTGCACATGCTAGTAAATTAGTTGTTATATTAGTTTTCAGGGTTTGAACTCTGAAACTACTAATTATACTCTTTCGATGTCTCTTTTCTCACCAACCGAGTTGCCTACTTTGATAGAAATTGAAATTGGAAGTATAGATTTGTTTTTGTGTGTATTTGTTGCTGTCAGCACAAGTTCTTCTAAAAGCTCAAGCTCAAGCTTGTAAGATTATCCAAGAACTCTTTAAGCTTGAAGTGCGGATAGTTCACGAGCATGCTGTATCTTGTACTAATGTTTTGTTATACAAAATGATGTCGCCATGAATGATTTTTCTGTTACTAGAGGATTACACCAAAGGTTTATTTTCATGCCATACCTTCTTACCTTGGTTTTTGGTGTGCTTATTTAATATATCCTGGATCCCCTGTCTCTGTTCATGCTTTTCTGTATATCATATATGTCTAGTGGAAGGGACGAGAGAGAGAATAATAGTTGTGAAGAGAAGCTATGGAATACCATGATCTCCAACTAAGTGGAATAAAAACAAAATATATCAAATTTCGGGTTAGCATTAACTTGGATGTGAAAATTGGGGATCATATTTTACGACAAGTCATACGGTGAAAATTTCTTGTATTCGTAGGACGGCAATGCTAGTATTTTTGTGATCAAAGGGGGCCAAACAAACTTTAAGGATTTTTTTTTTACTAAATAACTAAAACACCCTTTTAAGGTTTGAGCATTTGGTGGAAAAGTGACAAGCAAACTTTATTACTAAATTTTGCTCAACACCAAACAAACTGCAATAGTCCTAATGGTTGATCACTCTCCCTCATGCTATAACTTACTGAACTTTTAGCTTGTTCAAATATACAGCACAACAAATCAGGCATCCCATAAAATAATGATGAGACATTTCAAACTGGTGGCTGGGATGATGTGAAGTTTGAAGAGCAGCAGCTGGATGAAATTATGCACCTCTAGAAAAGCAGTTAATGGTTTGAATGAGAAAATTTAGATCTGTCTGAATTGGCTGAATCAAGAGATAGAATTGGCTGGAAGAAAAGACAATGAGCGTCACAGGCGTACAGCTAAATTGAGATAAACAGCCTAATAAAGCCAAAAATATAGAAACCAATTTAGGAACATCAATCAAATAGGCATAACACTTAGGGAGACACTCAGTCATGAACCAAACAGACAGGAGCAGATAAAGGAAAATAGAAATGAGCTAATTCAGGGAAAACAGACAGAAATCAAGACACAGGCAAGAATACAACACTCGAATGCTGGAATAAGATCCAAACAAGTTTGACACGAGGAAAATAACTAACGGATATGAACATTATCAGACAATAGGAGTTTCAGATCCATTGGAACTTGTGATGGTCTAACTATCACTGATTGTCCACATTCCTGTAATTATTCCACGCTTTAGATCCATTGGAACTTGTGATGGTCTAACCATCACTGATTGTCCACATTCCTGTAATTATTCCACGCTTTAGATGCACAGTACCGAGTTTGAGGTTGGGTGCTTAGAATCTGATATCAATTAGAGCTGTGGCCTAGTTAGTCCTTGTAAGGCTTGATCAGTCCTCACCTTAAGCCAATTTTGTGAGGTTAAATTATACCCTAAACCTAATTTTGAGATGGTATCGGAGTCTGTTATTGGGATAGGATCTCTGTTATTTTACCCACGTTTGTCATGCTCTTGATGTTTTAGTCCCAGATGTGAGGGAGGTATATAGATCATTTTTATTCCAATAGAGGTATGAGGTGTGTGTTTGGACTCAACGTACTATGCAGTTTTGTGGGGATGAGTTAGGTCCTAGCCCTGCGCCAAAATTTTACGAAATTTCCATTCGGTTTCTTTTATCGTGGTTGTTTGTGCTGATAGGCAATATACTGATTATGGGATGATGATGATGGAGTTATTATTATTTCTCTGTCTTATTAAATTTACGGCTAATTAAGATGACAATATGGATGTCCCGTGAGCTTAGCTCAGTTGGTAAGGACAATGCATAATATATGCAAGGTCTGGGGTTCGAACCCTGGACACCACCAAAAAAAAGATGACAATATGGGTTTTTTGAGTAGGAAGTGTGCTTCTCCATTTCATTTCTAACTGTGGGTTGGTTTCCTACATATACAGATGTAAAATGTTTCTTTCCTTTATTATATATTGTTGAAATGTGGCTTGGTTTAACATGTCTTATAAACTTTTCTACTATTGAACTTGATTTTTTGTGTTTAGGGGCGTTCTTCATACAACTCTGGCAAAGGCAAGAGCAGCCAGTCGCGGGTCAAATATGGCTTCAGCCTTGTTAAAGGGAAAGCCAACCATCCAATGGAGGACTATCACGTAGCAAAAATTGTCCATTTCAAAGGACAAGAGCTAGGACTTTTTGCTATATACGATGGACACCTGGGAAACAGTGTACCATCATATTTGCAAAAGCATCTCTTTTCTAATATCTTGAAGGAAGTGAGTTGTTGAATCAAACTAAAGATATTATGTATTGGTTATTGGCCTCACATTTGATTTCTCCGGAAAAGGGCTTTTCTTCCTTTCTATTTTATGTTGTCTGTGGTATGACAATTTTCTTTCTGTTCTCAAATTCCCATACTTTTGGCAAAAAGTATCATAACATTCTTGTGAAAGAACTTTGCAACAATGGATATTGTAAAATTGACTTAATTTACTTGTTTTTTATTTTTGGAAAGGGACATAATATTTGTTGAACCTTTGTAACTATTTTTGTTAACTATTTATGGTTTTGATTTTATATAGGACGACTTCTGGAATGATCCATTCATGTCCATTTCTAAAGCTTATGAGTCGACAGATAAGGCAATTCTTACTCACAGTCCTGATTTGGGGCGAGGAGGATCAACTGCCGTGACTGCAATTCTCATAAATAATCAGAAACTATGGGTCGCCAATGTTGGAGATTCCCGAGCAGTTCTATCAAGGGGAGGGGTAGCGGTACAAATGTCTACTGATCATGAACCAAATACGGAACGTGGCAGCATTGAGAACAGAGGCGGCTTTGTCTCAAACATGCCAGGTTTTTCAATTAACCCTGAGATCTATGTTGTGTTGGTTTTACATGTTCAACGCTGATTCATCTTACTGCTCTATAACGTTTCGTTCATTTATGGTATTGTGTGATCTCATTTGCATTGGACAATTATAGTGCGGAAAGAAATAGATGATATGTCTGTGACAGAGTGAGGGAGAGGGATAGGTTTTGATTATGATATATGCATGATTTGTACTCATTGCAAAAGTATAGAATGGGTTGAATGAAAGTTAGAAGGGAAAGATTGGTTAACTAAATCTTAAAATATCATTGTTTTTTGAGTTTCAGTTATTATAGTAGTAGTAAAATAAGTTACAGTCCTTGTGAAATAAAAGAAGGTTTCTTGTCCACGCTTTTTTTCCAAAATATTTCAGAGTTATATTTGCATAGAAGGTTAAACACTAACTGTTTCTAAGTATTACAAGGATCTTGAAAAAAAAAAAGTATTATATGGATGCCAATTGTTTACACAACCCCCACCGTGATTCTTTTTTGTTTTACTGTTTTCGATTTTGTCACGAATTTTATGGATTCGTTTGATCCATGAAGGCGACCTCATTTGGTGAGATAAGACTTGGTTATTGTTGTTTTTGATTTTGTAATAATTTCTTCATGTGGGATATATTAGGAGATGTTGCTAGAGTGAACGGGCAGCTTGCGGTTTCTCGAGCATTTGGAGACAAAAACCTCAAAACACACCTGAGATCCGATCCTGACATTCAGTATGCTGATGTTAACCAAGATACTGAGTTTTTAATACTTGCTAGCGATGGTCTTTGGAAGGTTTGTGATTGATCTCGTCTCTTTTTGCCCATTATTATTTCATAAAGCTAAAAATGTACTTCTCATTCCTTTAAGTAGGTTTTATTTTTTGTCTCAACCAATTTTTTTTCCCGACATTTCAACAATTATCCACACAACTAATTTCATTCCAAAATCCAAATTCTAAGAGTGGCACTATGTGTTTGGACAAATGTGCTATTGGCACTGCATCATGTAGGATTTCATTCCATTTTCATCCCTAATATTTCCACGAAATATAGAATCACTTCATTATTATTCCGCTTCCAATCCAAGTAGTCTAATTTCTTTGTGATCAACCAGAATAGGTTTAATCCATCTTTTAAGAATTTTCAATCTCCATACCTTTGATTAAGAACGATCTTGTCCTTAAAATTTCATTTATTCCGCCAGGTAATGGCGAATCAAGAAGCCGTTGATATTGCAAAAAAGATAAAGGATCCACAAAAGGCAGCTAAACAACTAGCTACTGAGGCATTGAACAGAGACAGTAAGGATGATATTTCCTGCGTTGTAGTTCGTTTCAAGGGATGAATGAGGGAACATACATACATATACATACTCTAAATTTTCAGGGTATATATATAGGACTTCCCATAGAAGGATGCAATCCCATACTCTACTCGTTATTTGGAGTTTTTCTTCAAAATAGCAATCGCCTCCTTCCTTTCATATGTATAAAAAATATAAATTGAGATTCTTGAGTTTAGGTGGTGTGACATTTAGAATTTATTGATTTCTTGGTTGTGATATAGATTCATACATCATATTTTTCTTTGTAATATGGTTTATGTCATGGAGCAGTGTGATGATGGATGGCCACAGTTCATACATTATTGAACATGGGATTTATTTTAAAACCGATCGAGTGTGTGATTATATACTATACTTGATTAATCTCCGGTTGCAATTCAGGTGAGTATGGTAATTGCGTGAGACATGAAATGATTTGTTCTCATTTTGTTGACCCCCACCCTCTTTACCGGGCATGCTTATGAAATCAATAGGAAGTCCATTTTTAGCTAAGGCATTCACCACCTGGGGATGTGAACTTGTTATATCTCTTCCTTTTCTTTTCTCTTTTGGTTTGATGGTGGAGTTGACGAGTCCAAAGAATGAATGTTGAATATTCTTACTCGGTCTTCCTCACACCAAACGTCCAAACCGATAGTTTTCAGATTATCTTTATCAACGGTTGACTGGAATGAAGATTGAATAAGAATATTTTTTGAGAGAAAGATTGAATAAGAATATATGATGTCTTGTTAGACAATAGAACGTAGTCATTGGTTCCTTATTTCCTAATTATAAGATCACAATTTTAGTCATTTTTTTTATAAGATCACAATTTGCAAATGCAAATGAGTGTTTAAAGTCGAAGAGAACTCGTTTGTTACTATCAAGTTGCATATGATATATAAGACTAATGTTTTATTTTTGGGTTAATAGGTCTTTACCCCTGTAAAATATTTTTTTTGATTTACCCCTCTGTAAAATATTTTTGTTTTGATTTACCTCCTAATAGGCCAAACAAAAACCAATTTTATTTTTTTCTCAAGAAATTTTCGTTTTTGTTTGACCTATTAAGGGGTAAATCAAAACAAAAATATTTTTATATTTTACAGGGAGGAAAACCAGAAATGACCTATATTACAGGGGGTAAAGACCTATTAACCCTTTATTTTTTAAGTTGCAATTTCAATATATAATTTTTAACATAAACCAATCTTGATATGCACAATTCATACTATTTTAATAAACAGTCTTCTAGATATTCTTGATGTAGCAATAGCAATACATTACACATTGCAGTTGGACCTAATTGGCAAAATAAAAAATACACATAAATGTAGGTGTCAAAATGTAAAACCTAAAAAAAATATAGGTGTCAATCTTGTATTAATAATTAATAATAATATTTCTTATCCCAATTCAAATAGGAAAAAAAATGTTAATAACACTCTCTTTATAACACATTCTCTAACATTCATTTTTTTTATTGGATGAAATTCAAGTGAGTCTCACCACTTTATGTGAGATCCATTTTCAAAATGTGATATCCACATGATTTTCATTCAGAGAGTAAATGTCAAAAAAAGTGTATATAACACTCATTGGCAAATAATATCACATGACACATGTAGCCTTATCACAAAGATAAAATAGATAATCACCCACAAATATACGAGTATTTTAGTTATTAAGTATTGATATTGTCATTCAAAAATAAAATTGTACAGTTTCTTTGTTTTTGCAATTGAAGTTATCAATGTCGATACGACAAAAATAAACTAAAACAAATATAAATTGAATTTTAAAGTACGCATACATGTGTTATCTTTCTCAAATTGATATCCATTAGTTCATTATGATTATGATGTTACAATAAAATAACTTTTTTTTATCAATACATTATTTCACACAATTTTTACCAAAACAGGCTTGTGTTAAACTTACTTGGGCAGCAAGAACGTAATTTGATCTAATTAAAAAACAAAATATGAGATAGATAACTAACAAAAAGAGTGGCGTGAGAAAATAAAATATGACATTTTTTTTCAATTGAAGCCGTCACGAACCTAAATATTCTCAACTCTTCTTGAAAAGTAGTAAAACCCTTCCAAAACCCATTCTTTATTTTTCTTCCAATTTCACACATTTTCTCTGATCGATCAATCACCATGTCGCAATCACTGAAGCTGATTAAGGATCACGCTTCCAATCCCAAACTCTGGTTAATCGTCGGGATTGGACTCGCCGGCGGTATCGTCGTTCTCTCCGAGACTCGCCGTAGAAGACGCTGCCGCAACACTCCTGAACCTGATTTTGGTGCTTTTATTGAACGCTTTGAGCTTCTTCCCTTTCCTCAGCCTCCTCCTCCTGCCGCCAATCAACTTCTTTCTTCTCTCACTTTTGCCATAAGCGACATGTTTGTTCCTCAAACAAAGAAAAACTAGAATGATTAGTTTTTAAGCTTATTTGAGTAGAAAAGATTGGTTTTTTTTTTTTTTTTATGCTTTTTCTTTTATGGGGTTTCTTAGAAAATTCGCTGATATTTTGTGATACAGCATTCATTTACTATAAAAGATGTGTTAGTTTTTAGACATTATTATTGTTGTTGTTAATATTTTGTGATACAGCATTCATTTACCATGAAAGATGTGTTAGTTTTTCGACATCATTGTTGTTGTTAATTCTTTTGAGCGTTGATTCATTTTTTGAATTTATTGAGTCAAAAGTGTTAGTTTTTGGACATTATCATTGTTGTTGTTATTTATGTTTTTTAAGTATTGATCCATTTTTAAAATTTGTTGAGTTAAAAAGTTAATTTTTTTAATGTTTTTTGTTCTTTGGGGTTGTATACAAAATTTGCCGATATTTTGTGATGTATTTGTATATTACAACAACATTTGATTTGCCTTTAAGGAAGTGTTAGTTTTTGGACATTTTTATTGTTCTTCTTGTTATGTTTATTAAGCATTGGTTCATTCTTAGTATTTGCCGAATCAAAAAGTTTTTTATTTCTTATTTTTAATTTTTTTTATGTTCTGTGTTTGTTGGGGTTAAAGAGAAAATTTGCTGAGAGTTTAGTATGTGACATTTTTTATCTGGGTGTGTTGAGGCTTCTGTTGTTGGGGGTTTTTCAGATTTGACGTGAAGGGCTATGTGACGGGGTTTGGAAATCCTGTGTGGAAGAGAACGCACGAGGAGGCAGAGAAGACTGCGATGGTGGTGACCGCTCTGCTCTTCAATGGGGCTACTTGTGTTGGCAAGACTGTTATGGATGAATTCTCTTTTGGGTGAGGAGTACTTTTGAAATTCATTAGTTCTGTATAGTTATCTTAAACAATTGTTCAGATGTGATTTACTTAATGCATTATTATCTCAGATTTTCTGGTGAGAACAAGTATTATGGAACTCCAACTAATCCTCAGATGCCATCGTGTGTCCCGGGAGGGTCTTCTAGTGGTTCAGCAGTAGCAGTTGCTGCTGGACTTGTTGATTTCGCCATTGGTGGGTTTATGTGGCACCTATAATTTCTACCTCTAATTGCTTGAAATGACAATTATAAGGTTTACTGGTTTATTTATTACATTCTTAATATTTTGGTCATTTATGAATCTCTCACATTCATTATTAGCTATTGAAACCTCTCATATTTTTGTCATTTACTGATTTATTTAGTACTTATATTCATTTTGGCGATTCTGATATGATTTTGTTTTATGACTGGTTTCTACTAAACTACATTCCTGGAAAAGCTTTTTGGCTGTATTTCTTTGAATTAAAAATCGATCATCAATCTGTTCCTGTTAGCTTGTTCTATTGAATAAAAGTAGTCCCTTCCAGCTCAAAAATATTTCATCTGGACTGCATTTCTGTTCGTTGAATCGAAGTTATATCATCTGGAATGCGTGCTAATTTGGTAATGATAGTTATATCTAACAATATTTCAAATGTCTGGAGCGCATATATTTGAAGTTTGAATTTAGTTAGTAATATTACACCTTGTGGTAGTGAGGGAAATGACTTCTTGACAATGTTTTAAAGAGTTATTTTCAATTTTTGCTGTTATCCATACTATAAGGGCAGAAATAGCTTCATGATCCCAGGTCTTAGTCGGTTATTGTGTTCTCTTTGATTCATAATTGCAGCATAGATTACCATGTATAATCGTGTTTCTTTTCTAATTCATGATTAATGGGCACTTACAATTATACCATGTCGTGGCCTCAATAACTGTTTGATTTTACTATCCTAACTATGTATGAGAGCATGAGAGATTATTGTGTCTTTGTAGGTACCGATACTACAGGATGTGTGAGAATTCCAGCATCACTTTGTGGTATTTTTGGTTTTAGACCATCCCACGGGGCTATATCTACCATTGGAGTTCTTCCAAATGCACAAAGCTTAGACACCATTGGTAAGAACCATAGTTTTGTGCTGTGATTATGATTGGTCATAATTTATATGTTTCAACTTTCAAATCTTAAGGTTCTGCAGTATCCTTGTGATCTGCTTTAAGAATGTGAATAGAGCAATTAGATACATGTGTTAAAACATTGACTAGTTGACAAAACTGAAGTTAATAAGAAATTACACATAGTGAGGTGAATGGGACTCAAATATTTCTAACATTTTTTGAATAAATGTTTTAATATTTTTTTCTGACTGCTGATTACTTAACTGCATAATTGCATTGCAGGATGGTTTGCCCGCGATCCATCTGTCCTACATCGTGTTGGACATGCTTTACTTCAATTGAATTCAGTGGATACCAAAAAGTCAAGGTGTATCATATTTGCTGATGATCTCTTTCAATCATCCAAAGATGCTACACAAAAGACAATATATGTCATTGGTAAAACTATCGAGAATATGTCTGGATGTAAGTTTCTGGGTCTCCGAAAACCAATTTGTTTTCTTGGAGATTTAGTGAAATTGATTGTTATAATGCAGGTTTTCTTTAAGACAAAAGTTGATCTCTAAAATTACCAAACAAAAAGAATTTTGTGTAATTATCAAGTGTTTTTGGTCATTTTGGTTTTGCAGATCAGGCTCCAAAGCATATGGATCTTTGTGAGTATATTGTTAAAAAGGTGCCCAGTCTAAGGCTTCATGAGCAATCGGCACCCCAACAAAATGGAACATCTATATTGAAAACCCTCTCTTCGGTTATGCTTTCAATACAAAGGTATTCTATTTGTATCGTATGTTGATATAATTTTCATAATAGAAAAAATGACAAGGTAGTAAGGATGAAAGAGGGTGCACGAGTAAAGAATTAAGTATTGGACAGTTCTTAAAAAAGAAGAAAAAGGGGGCAACCTGATGCCATTAAAGTCCTGGCATGATTGGGTCTAGGAAAGGTTTGACCCATTTAAAGAGGAAAAATGAATCTCGGTAATTGGGACACTCCAAAGAAAAGTTATAAGCTGAACACAAAAGGCAATTTATACTGGATAAGCATAAAACGACAATCTGTTTAATAACAGTGATCACTAGCTATGAAAATAAGCAACTGACTGTAATTACAAAGCAAAGCTGAATTCATTTCTATATTAATGTCCAGAGAGTGTCACTCCATTACACTGGATAACTGAAGCTCACACAAGTGCTTACAATAGGTGTTCTGATAATTAGAAAGTAATTGTTCAGTTGCTGTAGTCGGTATTGCATGTATACTTTTTTTTTTTTTAATATACCCCCCCACCACCACTTGCTGAGTGAACGAGTACTTGTTTGTTACCGATTAATCTGTGTTGCATTTAAACTGTAAACCTATCATATGCCTTCGATTTATAAATTGTTGGAAAGTTTAGTTAATATATTCGTTCTTATCCAACTTGTTGTTCATGAAATCTACCAAAAACTTGGCATGTAAATTGCGTATAACTCTCTTATCATTGTCAACGGCCCTTTATTTAGCAGTTAAAGAAAATTCCATCCCTGAATCTTAGAATATGTGCTAGGCCTACTCTGACTGCAAAAATAGCTCATGGGGTGAGCACTGGCCAAAGACTTATATGTTATAACAACCACAAGGTCTATTTTATCTCTATCTCTAAACAACGTGGGATCTCAACACACCTTTTTATGTCCATGTTTGGAGATCTGGAGCTTGGAGAAATGCAGGTGTCCGTTTAACAAACCTAGAATAGACCCTGATACCATCTTAGAATGTGGACCAGCCTAACTCAACCCCAAAAGTTTGCTAAAGGGTTGAGGACTGTCTAAAACCTTGTAAGGGCTATTTTTGGGATATCTCTAATCAATTACTGAATGTGGGATCTCAACAAAAATATTTAATGACAAGTTGTAAAAATCTGTCAGAAGAACGCCTAAATTTCAAAAAAGATTTCATTTCAATCACTACTTTGTTTCCAGTGGCCTAAACTTTCTTTTCTTTATTCCCAGTATCATTTAGTATATGTGAATCCCATATATCACCGGGGATGCCTGTGCCTGAAATATTTTTCTTAAAAATTGAAAGACTTTTAGGACAGGAAATGTATTTTGCAATTAACAGATAATTCTATCTACTTCACAACATGCTATGCAGTGTGTAATAATTTCTTGATTATGTAGTTATTTATTTACTTTTGATAGAATATTGCATCATTGCTTTATGTGATAAATATGTTTTCATCTGTTCAGATATGAATTCAAATCCAATTATGAAGAATGGGTTAGATCAGTCAAACGCAGGTTAAGCCGCGATGTGCCTAAACATGTTTATGAAGCCATTAATACTACACATGATAATGTAAAAGCCTTGTATAAAGTCAGGCATGAGATGCATGCTGCATTTCAAAGTCTGTTAAAGGTACTTGTCTGTTCGTACCATCGTTTCTTGTCTGTCAAAGTCTGTTAATTTAAGAAAGACTAATTATTATTATTATTTGAGACTAGTTTCTTGTACAAATTCTTTTATGGTAAGGAACCCTTATTATGTTGTTATACGATAGATTAGAAAAGAAAACTGAAAAATAGATAAGCCTGGAGTCCAGAATGACAATATTTTCTTTGATAACTTTTGGATCGTCTTGTAGGGTATTTCAATCTACATATATATGTATTGAAAAGTAGATATATTCATATTGCAAGATAACCTAGACCTTTGATTCTCATAGTGAAGTGGCCAAAATAATTTAGGCAAGTCTACTCTTATGTATCCATGCTACCCTACTATCTCCTTGTTTTGATTGTCCAACAGGATGGTGGAATATTAGTTATTCCCTCTGTAGCAGACAGTCCACTAAAGCTTAATTCAAAGAGAGGTTTTTGCTCTGAGTTCCATGATAGAAGTTTTGCATTATCCAGCATTGCTAGTATGTCTGGTTGTTGTCAGGTAATTTGATATCCTTTAGCTCTGCTCTAGAGTCAAATTTTTTCTTCTCTCGATTTTTATTTATTGCTCTAGAATTTTTATGGACTTGTGTATTGCTCTTACATGATTTCCAGGTTACGATTCCTTTAGGATATCATGATGGTTGTTGTATTTCTGTTTCATTCATCTCAAACCATGGAGGCGACAAATTTCTTCTAGATACTATCTTGGATATGTATACAACTCTTCAAGAGCAGGCTAGCTCTGGCTTCGATTCCATGCCATTACCAAACATCAATGGAAATACCGAACCTTCTGAACTTTTAAAGGAGAAGGTTAGTTTTCTATAATCATTTTTCTGCAGGATATTATTTCTTATTAGCTTGTCAGTTCAGTTAGCTAGTAAAGCCATGATTTGAAGTTGGATTCTGCTTGATGGGGTGTTATAGGCTTTGTTTTGGAGTTAGGAGGGAAATGAAAGGGTGGGCTTTGGGG
>Ga0315915_1004644_pt1 | contig 17254 bp, 4 predicted proteins | sample MpolbnodulesMG_FD_207738 | JGI IMG/M metagenome (GOLD analysis project Ga0315915, IMG submission 207738) | Medicago polymorpha root nodule microbial communities from Los Angeles, California, United States - branched nodules | ecosystem: Host-associated > Plants > Roots > Nodule | place: USA...
TATAGACTTAATATCTCATATCTATGACCCATGAGATACGATCATCAGTCTACATACATAATAGTCTCGACGCTTTATTATTATCCTTCTTCATATTAAAGCTCGACTACGGATATATTTAAGAATAACGTTCTTTATGATAATGTAATCTCATGATTAAGTCACACTTAATATATTATTACATGAACTATCTATTCTAAGGGCTTTATTAACATTACTATAAATATAATAAAGATTGCCATATATTTATTCAATAATAAAAGTCATGATACATAAGATAAGTTCAACATAAACTATTGGCCTCTAGGGCTTACACCAACAGGTGTACGAGGGAGGACCAGACGGCTATGGAGGGGGGCCTTCTGACCTCACGCTTTTACCTCGCTTTGGTGGACATGTGGCATGCAGGATACGGGTCGATGCCGATGTAAGTATATTTTAATGTTTATTTTACTTCTTTTACTATTTATACAACTTATTGTAATTATTATTTTACTTATTTAATGTTAGAATTAAAATTAATGTTATAATATATTTAATGTTTATTTTACTTATTATTTATTTAACGATGTTGTTTGTTGTTTTTTGTTTTTGTATTTCAGCTTCGAAAAAAACATAGGGTGAAAGGTATCTCGCACGGGAAGAAACTGAGCCTTAAAAACTTGATATTGCCTTCACCGGGAATACAAAACGAGTGGTTTTGGGAAGAAGTGAATATGTCTGGTCTTAGTCCCCTTCTGACTATTGGGTACGAGAACATCTCTCACGGGTTTGTTTGTGCGATGTCAGAGAGATGACATGAGGAGACCAGCAACTTCCATCTACTTGTTGGGGATATGGCCATCACACTAGATGATGTGGCGTGTCTCCTAGGCATCCCCATCACTGGAGGCTCCTTCCTAATAAAGAGTTAACCCGTGAGGAGGGGATAGAGATGATGCAGGTGGACCTACTTTTTACAGCTATGGCTGCCGCTAAAGAGGTGACAAGATAGGGTGCTGGTCACGTCGGTTTCGGCATACTGAATAGGCGCTACGAGGAGTTCTTGAATAGGTGTAATCAGCTGCTTGAGCCAGGCACACATGAGGAGCAAGACGAGCAAGGTCAAGTTAGGCTGGCCTGGATTAAGGCGTTTTTGTTGCTCTTGCTTGGATGGACCATTTTTTCCGGCAAGAACAGCAAAAACATTAATCTGTTGTGGCTACTTGCGCTGCAAGGTATGGACGAGTTGGACAGTTGGTCATGGGGTGGGATGAGACTTGCTTTCCTATATGAGCAGTTATCTCTTACCTCCGACTCATTTGTGGCCTCCTGTGGTGGTTACATGATCTTGCTTGTGGTAATATTTGTTTTTCTTCTTTTTTACTTATTGGATCATAAATGTTTAGTTGTTTGTATAATACTTGTGCTAATATAAATATTTGTTTCTTTGTGTTTGTAGGGATGAACTTTGGCACACTTCACGAACATCATTCTCAAGATTGATGATGATGCCTACGACCCTACTATTGCCCCACTTGTGAGTCAATGGAAACCTCTCAGGGGCTTTTCTAATCATGGACACTACATAGATGCCACTGATTCGTTGGACCATTCTGATGTCATATGGAGGTCGTACGAGAGACGACGACACATCACGCCCTTTCAGGACATATGCTGGTATTCTGGATGGATCATGGCAGACAAAGACAGGAGGGTCTGTCACTTGCCAGAGCGGGTTCTTAGGCAGTACGGGTATGTCCAGACACGGCCCAGGCCTCCTACAGACATTGGGCGCCTTGCGGCAGATGACGTGGCCTAGTCTTCACGGAGTTTATGACATTGTCAGATGTGGATGTAATCGTAATACATTTGCGCTTTTTGGCGTTTTTATGACATTATCAGTTATTTTATTCCATTATTTTTTGTAATTTAATTATGAGTTAATGTTTGATTGATTGAATGCTTGATAAAAATGTATGCAAATGATTGAATGAATGAATGTATGAAAGAAGGATTGAAAAAAGTAGGAAAAATAGAGGTTCTGCCAGTTCTGGCTTGCTGCACAGACTGGGCGTGAGTTAACTCACGCAGTGCTTTACACTTGTGTTACTTAAGTGACGCAGCGTTAGTTAACTAACGCAGCCATAAACACATGAGTTAGTTAACTAACGCAGGGGTATTTTGGTCAGTTTAGCTGGGTGGGAGCGAAATGTGCTCGGGGAATAGCATAAATCTTAACGGTTTATGCACTGTAAATTCCAATTCCACCATCTAACTTGCGACCTTATATATATTTTTGTAGTCTATGACTTTGCAATGGAGTGTAACATTTTGCCTTCTGGAGATGCCATATTCTCACCTTTGATATATTTAATTTGAATGAAAAATTTCCCCACTAACAGCTGTATGGATTACATACGAATGGAGGCAAAAACTGTTGAATTACGTCATATTAAACAAATGTTTGGAAAGGCAAAGCTTTTGCATGTCATGATGCTACAAACAGACACCTTGATTCTCTATCTCCTCATTTCATATGCTGGAAGTTGATGATGATGATGTTCTTTTTTTAATTATCTTAGTATCTAAGAATTGTAATTAAGTGCATAGCTAGCTTTGAGAAGGTTGAAATCAGATTAAAGTCAAGGCTTCAAAATCAAAAATGATATCTCTACCGTCCATAAAGTATAAAGGGAATCAATGCATCTTCATTTTATTTTATTTAACGTTTGATAGGATGATGTTCTTTGCAATTTCGGTATTTCACTATAAGATAATACATGCATTTATAATATAAAAAATAGGTTTAAATTTTGATCCGAAGTGGACCAAAAGACGACAACCTAAGTTGATTGAATGCAAAAGAGGACAGCGGCCGCTTCATAGAGGTAGTAGTTACATGCAACACTCATGTTAATGACGGTTGCGCAGAACCTAGAACCTAAATGTTTAACTGCAATAAAAAAAATGTACATTTTAAATAATTAATATTTATTTCTTTCAAATAAATAAAACGAGTAATAAAAGTTAAATCTTCTATAACAAAAAACTATTTTTTAACATAAAGTTTTATTGGTCAATTTAATTACCACAATGCCAATCATTAGTCACTGTAATGATTGTTTTATCTCCTTTAATTATTATGTCATTCTTTAAGTGAATCGAATGACTTTCTTCACAATTGTCAACTTAATTCTTAATCCTATACTACTACCACTACTAGTACTATTTTTATTTTGTTATTACTACGTGTCATGTGCACCAATTTTTTTTTGATATACTTGCACGATAGTATGTGTTATAGCTAGTTTGATCAGTTCCATTGTTTTTGCGTGGAGCAAACAAAACCATAGGAATAAAAAAATCGTAGCACTAGCTAGCACGGTCAATACTCAAAACTCAACTTATTAAGTAATAGTGCGTTTTATTAACATTTTAGACTGATTCATGCAAGAGAATCCATTGCTTTTCTTCCTCTAAATTATGTATAATATATCAAAAGACAAAAATATGCCTTATTAGTTAAACGATACATAAATTAATATTTCACGTACATAATGAATCTATAGCTAGCATTTGTGTTTAAATTGAGTCTATATGCATTTAATTTTTTTTCATAAAGGTTTTAATTGATTGGCCAATTTAGAACAACCGCAAAGAAGTAAGGGTGGATTAATCTAAATAATACATTCAAGAGCATTTGATCTACATATGTTTAGGAAATTGACCTAGCTTTCAAAAGTGTTGTAAGACGCATATATTCTTGTCCCCTTCCTTTTATTTCCCTTCTCATATTCGTTTCATAATTCATTCGACCCTCTACTTTTAATTTTACAACATTAATTTATAGAATTAATTAATGTATTACATGCATATGAAGCAATTATCTTAAGAACAATGCGTGTGGTGTACCAAAATCAGTAAATATTCTAGGTCCCTCTCTTGTAGCCTTCACGACTGGTTTCAGCATTTATACAATATATAAGTTCTTTTATTGGAATAAGATTCTTCTATAGACTCTATTTTCTTTTGGTACACTATAACTATTTTATTTTGTCACAAAACTAAATTTAGTACGTCATCATTGTTTGAAAACAAATTATGTCGTTAGTTTTGAACCTTTAAGGGGACCGCATAATTAATAAAACTATACTGTGTATTGAGGTTAATTGGACGTGGAAAACATGGTGTTCTAAAACAAACATAGTTTTATATTTTTGCTATCTTCTGGCACTAATGAATGGATGTACTCGACCACTGTTAGGTGTGTGATTTTACCACATAATTGTTACATGCATAAATTTGGTACCGATTACCATATTTGAGATGTCAAAAGGACATGCTCATATGTGTCCTAATTAAGTCCAATATCATCACTATAAATCTGTCTGTAGCTGGCTATTTAGCATAAGAATTTAATTTAAGTAGTACTATATATGGATGGTGTAAAATAGTTTTACATGTTATTCAAGCACATTATAGTACATATACTGTGTAAATATCTTAGCCTTTAAGAATAACAAATATTTTGTGCCTTCTTATTGGAGGTTTGTGTTAATTTTTTTACACCGTAAGTGATCACTGATTAAACTCGTTAATTAATGAATCACAATTTAGTCCATACAATTATAGAATTGTATGGACTAAATTTACTAATAGGTTCCACCAATAATTCTAGATTATTACATTTCTAAAACACTCATGCATTTCATTAGAAAATATTAAATGAAATTCAAACAAAAAATGAAGAGAAAGAAGGTCCTTCTATAGACATCTTTCTCTAAGCACCAATAAATACTACTCCACAATGGGGTGCCTATTTAGCTCGATGCTAAATAGGTGAAGCACCAACCATTATGGATGGTCTAATATATTAAATGGTTTTCAATTTGCATTGATCATTATTTAATTTTGTTAATTTTAGGGACAATATTTCCCCATAATTAATTAACTAACTAATTAATCATACATGGGAGATAAATAATGAGCAAATTAATCATGGTTATAAACCAAATTGTTGGACTCGAATAACAATGGATTTTAGTGAAGGTCAAATTGATAGGAAGCATGAATTCAAATATAAAGAAGCTAAATTATCTCACTCGACTATAAAGAGGAGTATACTCTCAGGTTCCAAGCCAACCTAAGTGATATAAATTGAAATATGATACATATATCATAATATATATATTTAAAATCACTGTCAAATTAACGAAATCATTATGACACTTTGATTTTGTTGAAGTCTCAACACAATATTCGTAATAATTATAGTGACACACTACTACCAAACTCATCTTCAATTTAAACATGAACTAAGATAATGATAACCATGCATGGAGCAAACCATCAAAGACAACATTTCATAATTAATTGCAAAATCTGGCCAAAATTAAACAGGTAATTATTTTCAACATCTTACCTTACTTTCATTCACTGCCACTCGTTACTAGTTCCAATCTTCACTCACCTAAGTCATGGATAAGGCAATGAGCATCTTGTATGCTATATATGTATATTAATTTGCATGTTGTAAGAGCCACTGCCACACAATTAATTTGATCCTTTTTGTGTATGCATGACTTCATGTACAATAGCCTGCACAAGTGGATAACTTTTTACTACCCTAGCTTAGCTATATGCTGTAATGTGTGTATGCTGATGATGCATTTCAGCATTATTTCCAGTGAATTTCTAGCACTTTTCTGAATCTGCAGATTCCTTATACTTGCATTTCTGATTGTAAAGAGAAAAAAGAAAACGTGTATTGTACGATGAAAATATTATTAGCCTTTAGATATTTATTTATAAACCAAACTTTAACTGGAATATATACTTTGTACTAATGTTCATAAAATCAGAACGGACCGTTGAACAGACCAATTTACCGCAGTTGATTTGATCCTAGTTACGTTGCAGTTTAGTTCAACCGGTTTTATCTTTTTCATTTTTTTTATTTGTTTGTCGGGGGAACCAATTGAATTATGAATTTAAAGTCTCAACAAATTTTTTATTTTGGTGAAGTAGTTTAGTGACTAAAAACTCATCTATCAAGGTGAATAAGTAGGATGTTCAAAGTTCGAACCCCGATCTCTATGTATATTATGCAATATTTCTATCAACTGAGTTAAGGTCACAAGATCAGTCTCACCAATTTTATCTCCTAATGATATGATTTTTAAAACATTTGCTTTGTAGACATCAAGTGTGCATGACATATTGCTCAACTGGTCCACACAGTTGATGGCCAAACGAATTTACTAAATTGTGTCAAGCTTTTAAAACCTTTTGTTCTCTTGATCATTTGTATATATGTTCTTATGAAAGCTATAATATATATTTATGGATTAAACTTTTAGACTATGAGAGAAGAGAGTGGCTCGAAGACCATGTGCTTTTACAAAGTAGCTTCTTTTGATCGATCGAACCTCTAGTTGTTTAAAAAAAAAAAGAGCAAATAATATGAACATTTTCCGTACACTAATGGATTGTGGAGAGATTTGGCCAATAGAAAAGTCAGAAGAAAAGTGATGATGAAAATGATTCTTCCCTTTTTTCTGACCAGAAATATATACATGTTGGCCATTTTAATCTGTAGAGTGGGTTGTAAACTTCATTATTGAGTTAAAAGGTAAAGAAAAGTTTGGAGAAAAAAGCTTAGAAAAAAAAAGAAGCTATGATCCCTTTCAAAAAAATAATAATATCAAAGCTATGATTATTCAAAGCTTATTTTAGTAGTCCTTACTTGATTCCCTCTTGTATGGTTGGTTGACTTATTAATTAGCTTACAATTCCTCCACTATAATGTTGGAATTAACTTAATATTAATCATATGGTCAATAACAAAGATTAATAATAAAATAGTAATTTCCTCTAAAAAAATATTAATCATAATTTAGTGTCAAAGGCAAATAAAAATACCAACATTTATGGAAATTAAGATCATCAATGATCCATGGCTAAAAGTCTCGAATGTAGTGATCCTAAAACACAGATAAAAAGGGGTAATGAACATCCGTTGTCTTGTAGTTTTTATAATTGCACGTAAAAATATTTGATTTATATAAACACTTTGTTTGGTATACAATAATGGATGATAGATAAGATGCCTAGTAAATATCATAAAATAATTGATAGTTGATAAGTTAATTAATTGCTGATAAATTAGTTGATTGAATTTATAATACTCTAATAGCATATACTACTACATGAATAACAAAATTCTCCATATGAGTGCTCTTGAGCTTGTAGTGTTAGTTTATCATCTGAAACTTAAACCTTCTAAATGATAACAACAACATAAGTTATTATTTATTATTACTCTTATTATAAGAGTGATGTTTATAAGGGGTGTTCTTCTAATGAAGTAATAATAATTGAAGAAACAAAGATGGATTATAGGTACTGCACGGATGGTGCTAATCCAATTGTGATTGTATAATAATAGTAAATAGTAATTGAAATTGGTTATTCTACGATATTTGGTTTTGTTCTATTGATGGTAATGCCAATGCCAAACCTATGGCCACAATAAAAAGAAGTTTAGTTGACAAATATAGGGAAGACTATGTCAGTTTGTCTGCTTCTTTTTCACCACTTCGATTTTCTGTGGCATCAAATTGATTTGTTTAGATTATGAAGATAAGTTATTCGGGAGCACCGTAATAAAACCTCCACTTAACTCTATTCATCCTTTACCACACTATTCATTTTCACATATCTTACTTCATCTTAGTTTTAGAGATAAAATAATTAATTAACTACACACATTATTTGCAGGCTTTACACTAGTGCTATATCAAGCTTGAATTCTTTTTAAACATGTCAATATGTTTGTCATAAAAAAATGTTAATATGTTATCAGTGTGAAATATTTATGGATTTTGTTGATGGTTTATTTTTGTTAACATTTTTGAAAAGTTACCTTTAATAGGACCACCGCTCCGTTTATGTGACTTTGATTCAATTGGTATGATCGTTACATTGTAAAATACACGAGTCAGAGTTTGAACGTCGGATACCTTATTAATTTATTTTTGAGTGATGTTTTTAGTTACTAAACTACTTGATAATTTTTTTAAATAATAATATCACCGCTCTCAACCATCTTTTTCATCAACAAAACTCGAATCCAAAATATTGATCAATGAATTTGAGTTAAGTTATATTCAAATCGCTTAATGTTTTGTATATAAAAGTTTTAAATCATGATAAAAAGGTTGCATAACACAAAACTGTGTTGAATATTTGACTCGAGAATAATATTGATTTGAGTATAACTCGAGAGTTAAGTTATATTCAAATCAATGTAACATTTTTATTTCATTTCATATTATGATATATCTGACTCGAGAATTAATCTCTACGGTTCTGTGGAGAGATTTTTTTTTGTTTGACAACATGATAAACGGTTAAAAAAAAACTTGAATTTGGACCGTGAAACACAATTTAAATTCATATAATAATCATTTGAAGAATGATCATTTAGAATAATTCAATTCTCACTAACCAATCCGCGTGAATTAAATTATGCGGCAATGAACTTTTTGCAGAGCATATGTCCGAATGCCTCAAATTTTATTACTCTACATTACCACCCAGGATTCAGATGTCAAATTGAACTTTTCTACTGACATTCTTACATCTTTTTTTATATTTACAAACAAAGAATAACTAAAGTTTGTTACTAGTTGAATAATACTAAAGCATTGACATAAAACCAAGGGTTTATATTATAATCATTTCTAAAAAATTGATTAAAACATGGAGAGTAAACCATGTTGATTGTTAGATTGTTTCAAGTGCAAAAGTTTAAAAAAAAAAGAAAAAAAAGTGATGGAAGCATATTTAGAGCATCTCCGATCAATGGTAACTTCAATGGGTGTTTAATTTTTTTTTTTTTGGGTTCAACTCAAATTGCTATCCAGTATTTAAGCAATTTTCAAGGGATCAAACTACATTTTACTCAAATGGTGATAAAGTTAAGCAATATTAGTTTTTATTCAAGATTGCATGTTAAAACATTATTTTTAATGCCTAAGATCTTAGGAGAGAGGATTGCTTCTTTAAGCTCCATAACCTATTTTAAAATAATCTCAAACTCCATACCAACACACTCCAATGGTAAAAAAACACTAAATTTTATAATTTATTTTTAAGAAAACAACTAATGTACCTATATTGGAGATGCTCTTAAGTCATGTAAATGTAAATGAAAGAAATACAAATAGCAACAAATATATCAATTTAAGTTTGTACATATGGTTAGACCTTCCTTCCACATTTCTGTTGTGATTTTAAAATTATTCAATGATGTTGATGGTTCTCTCTAAATTTGTATGTGGGTATTTCTACGTTATTTTAATTTTTTGTTTATAAAAAATATTAAAAAATATTAAAAGGAAAAAATATTAACTTTGAAATGCTACCAAACTTAGAGAAAATAAGAAAAAAGTTATGCTATATTTTACCACTACTTTCCTATTGTTAGGGAATAGGGACCCTCTTCCCACTAGACACAATAAAGTTACAAAGGTTAGTAGCTTCACACCATTGCCCAACTATATATATTAGACCCACCCATTTCACTCCTCATTCATCTCCATTCCTCTCTTCTCAACCCTCTAATTTTCTCCCTTATCCTTACAAACCTAATCTTCAATTTCATCTCAAAGTACAACAAAAACCAATAACCAAACCATGTCTTTTGCTTAACACTCTCCAAAATTTGCTCTCTTCTCTTAACATCCTCATTTTTTTCACTTAAAAAAAATCCTCTGTTTTTCCCCTGTTTTCACTTCCCCTGTTTGTAAAACATTTTTGTTTTTGGATAAGACAAAATGTCTTCTTCCTTGTGCCAAGGGTTGCAATCTTGTCTTGAACCTCGTTTGATCGAACCACGTGTTTTAAGGCTCAAATTGGCTCCACCAGGATCAAACATTTCACCTTCTTTAGACCAAGAGAAACCCATCATCATCAACAATGAATGTGAAAAAAATGACACAAAATCTAGCTGGAGTTTCCTTCAAGCTTTAACAGAAACTAACAAAACTGAAAATGCAAATGGTAAAGTCTATGTTCATCCTACTGTGAAACGTTCCTCATCAATGCTAAGTGAAAAGAGCTTAGAAATGTGCACTGAAAGCCTTGGGAGTGAAACTGGTAGCAATGCTGGTGAAAGTAGTGATATTGATGTTTCATTATTTTCTTCTGACACAAGAAATGATGTTAACAATAACAACATGAATAATTGTGTGTCTCGAAGAGTTAATAAAGCTTCTTGTAACTTTCCACCACCACTCACTTCAATAACTGATTTTGGTGGTGTTCATGTTAGGCCTCATCGCGAAGGTGGTAGGTTGATATTAGAAGCTATTGCTTCTCCTTCTACTACTCCTTATTTCCATGCAGAACGTGTTGACGGTAGGCTTAGGTTGAGTATTTTTGAGACTGTTTTTGATTATGATGGTGATGATGAGGATTATGAAGGAGAGGAAGAAGAATATGAAGAAGAAGTTGAAAATGAAAAGGAGCATAAAGTGGTGAGTGAGGAAGAGTGTGTTGATGATTATGAAGGAGATGAAGGAAAAGAAGAAGAAGATGAAAGTGAAAAGGAGCATGAAGTGTATGGTGATGAAGTGAGTGAGGAAGAGTGTGTTGAGAAGGTGGAAGATGAGATGGGTGTGACTAAGTTTGGAAGACCAAGAAGGTGCAAAGAAAGTGGGAATAGAGATTTTTTTGGTGATGGCTACTTTGAGCTTCCATCTCTTTCACTATGTCTTTGAATATAACTTGTTTGTATTTTACTACTATTATCCATCACTCTCTCTTGTTTCATTTTCTTTTTAGGATTTCACCACTTATGATTGGTGCTTATTTCTCATTGTCCTATGGAAGTTAGTTATTATAGTTATTAGTTATATTTGGACATCGTCCTTCTATCTATGCCCCTTCTTTATGGTGCTAGTCTCTTTCTCACTCACTATTTTGTTTATTTTGGTTCATTATTATTTTAATGTTTTCTTCTATTTATTGCATTTTATTTTATGTGTTTTTGAGTTCACATTTACAAACTTTTTCATCGAACTTTGAATTGCAAAAACCATTTCCTTTTTAAAAACTAGAGGAAATGTAAGACATAAGAACAAAACTTTGAATGAGATGATACAAATATCTTTGACGCAGACTAAAAATGTTAGGTTTGTAAGCAAATATAGTCCTAACTTGCTTATGAGAGTGATTACTTGCCAACATTTTTTTTAATGATTATGATGTTTCTTAAATTAAAAGAAAGAAAAACAGTAAATGAACATGTGAGTTAAAGTTGTACAACTAATTCCAATCCATAGAACAAACTTAAAAAATGAACGAGGAAAAGAGTAGGAGAAAAAGCTTAGTGGTGGGGTGTAATATGAGGTGGACCCAAAACCTTAATTGCACCATATATGTTGATTATTATATTTTGTTACGGCCCTTGTCTGATTTTTTTCTTTTCCCTCGTCAAAATCCATATAGCACATGGAGAAATAATATTTGTACAATCATTTTTATACAACTTTTTCTCTCATACTCACGTTATTTTTTTGTTCAAATATCACTACTCGTAATAAAAGGAGTGATAATTGTACAACCAAATTTAGACAACTTTTTGTGACAACCACTCTCTCTCTCTCTCTCTCTCTTTATTGGATAAAAAGAATAGAGAGAGAAAGAATAAGATAGAGAATGAAAACACATGTGAGTATGAAAGAGATGGTTGTTTGTAAAGTTGTCAAAAAATGATTGTACAAATATCATTTCTCATTACATAAACGGTGATATAATCCATTTCTTTCTAATGATAAGACTTTGCTATGTTGGCAATACTTAGGGTCATATACCGGTTTCAATTTGAGCATACTGTTAGGCTGACGCGAGTCTCTCAACTAACCAATGGCTACATATTCTTTTTTGGCTACACATTGATAATACTACAAATTGTTTGTTTTCATTAAGAAAATGATGTACTAAATCTTAGTCATCAACCTTTAATCAATGTCCCCTCTTAATTTTTGAACCAAATTGGTGTTTGAGATCCAATTCCAAGTTTTTTTTTTGGTATATCAAGGAGCACAATTTTACAAATTGAATCATCTAAAACATATTTTATGGTGTAGCCATTATTAAACATTTGATTAAAAAAGAGAAAATTCATCTCTCTTAATCTAATGGTGTATAGTTAGTTGCACCATAAAGTCGATGGTAGAATATCATTTTTTTTCTTTCTTAATCTAACGGTCTACCGTCAATTGTACCATAAGGTCGGTTGTAGAGAAGTTGAGTTCATATTTTTAAGTTTAAGTTTCCAACCTCTAAAGCAAAAATGTCAATCATTGTTGAGATGTAGTGAGATGATGTATTCCCTACAAGCATGTAATGTATGTCAGTTAGAGCAACATGGGTGGGCATGGAATCTTGCTAGCTCATGGGAAAGTGTTGAGGGTTAAGAGTGAGTGAAGGAGGAGGGGATATAAAGTGCATGACTTCTTAATCTAGTAATAAATCAATGGCGGGAGATGAAAAGAATTGCTGCATGTATACCCCCTCCCCTTCTTCAATAGCAAACCTAAAACAAGTTGTGTTGTACGGACTTAGTACCAATGCCTGGTGACTATCAAAAAGGAGGGACCCCAAAACAATATAACATGGACTGACTTCATCACGTATAATGTATCTCACCCATGTGATACCATTTGCCACTCCTCTTCAGTCTCTCCATCATCATGTTATCAACACATTGTAAATTTTAACAATTGGCCCTACTTTCTTTCCTTTATTAAAGGATTCTTACGTCATTCAATGGGTGAGATGCAGTTGGTAACACAATTTGAGCTTGAGAGTGAGAGGATCAAAGTTCAATTTTTGTAAAAATATACATTTAGCTTAAATGGTTGAATTGTCGACACTCGAAAGAGTTTGAGAATGAAGTTTGGAGTTCAAACTCTGCCTACTAAGTTTACATTGCAAATCGATGGTTAGTAGTAAGCCAAACGACTTGCAGATACATGAGTCAACTGACAACACTCTCAGATTGTGGATAAAATGATCAAAGTTCGATCCTTACAAAGCACGCCTTTGAAAAGGCGCGCAGAGTTGTAAATGTGACCAAATCCAAACAAATAATCACTCTCATAACCAATACAAATGATTTAAATTTGGGACACCCTTTGTCTTAGGGGAGCCAAAGGACCAAATTAATGTGGATTGAGAAAGAGATTCTTATGTCAGATATCATATCATCAAAGTGAGTATATGATATCCTAATTGTGTTGATGTGACATGATTATAAGGTTTATAGATGAAGTTGGGTGTGTGTGACATTCTTGAAGAGGGGAAGGCAATGGCTAATCGTGGAGTTTGGGCATCCATACAATAACTTATTTTGTGTTGAGGGTTTGGATGACAATACTTGTGAAATAAAACTTTCAACCCCATCACATGCATCATTTGGTCCCTAACATCATGTGCTAGCTTTAAGAACCTTGTTTTTATGTCCTTTAAGCACATATTCTCTCACCATATCATCTCACAGTAAGAAAAATCTTTGGGGCAATCCGCATGTCCCCTATTTTTATTTTTATTTTGTCACATGCAGGTACAAATGCTAATATCTATCTATATATATATATATATAAGATCATTTAAAGGAGCAAGTAGATTTTTTGTTTCTCTTCATTTTCGTGATTCGATATAGGTGATAGAGTTTGGTGTATCTATGAAAAATGCTGCCTCTCAAATTTCATATTCGACCACCAACGGCTATACCAAAAGAACAAAAATAGTAATGTAACACATTATATATTAGGCATTGTACTTTTTTTTTCTTCTTCTGGTCTTGTGTTGCCATTTGTCGATCACCTAGAGTTTTGATTTGTATCTTCAATTAAATTAAATCACAAGTGCATTTCATTTGAATAATCGTGCTTTTAACTAAGATAATTGTAGCCACAATAGCGTGTTAATGTTAAGGATTTTGATGTCTACGTGACACTTTTGCGATCACACTACTTGTGACCACAGATTTAGCCGTAATCGTTGTATTTGGTTGTTACTTATAACAACTTCAAAAAATGTAACCACAAATAAAAATAAAAAATCGTGCATGGTCACATTTTCAGCTTTTACATAAAACGATTTACATTAGTTAGTTCTACGAATCAATTATATTAATCTCTAACATTCTTTGTTAACTATGAGTTTCACGAGTCTTTGGGTTTCATTCTAAGATGTTTTCGGTGGAGAATCATATAAAATAAAATACCTGGCAGTCACATATGAATATGATATAAATGGTAACAGAAAATAACCTTGTTTAGAATTTAAGCATTTTATATATATTGAATTATTTATTGATTGATTTATTTACAAAATTAGTTGCAAAAAATCCTAGGATAAACTTATTCCTGATTAATTTAGAAAATAATTATTCCTGATCAATTCATTGAGGGATTTCAGAGTTGGCCTATTCACAACACGAGTGGGATACCTTATGTTCTATGCTCATGATGATTCAGAATAAACTTAGAATCTTCTCTTGGATCTTCAATTTAAAAGGAAGGCAAGCCAAGAAAACCAATAGTAGATATACTTTTTAAGACTTTTTAAAAATGAAAAAAAAAATTAATAAACTTTTTTCTGTCATATTTTTTAAAGAATCATAAAAAAAGAAGTTCAAAAGGTCTTTTTTTGACTAGAAGTTAAAATGATCTTATAATCAAAGTTGGGCAAATTTTGGTTTTGGTCTTGTAAAAAAAAATCTTTGATTTTCACTTCTCTGGAATTTCAAAGTGGTAATTTTGGTATCATCTTCATGTGTCCAACAAAAGATAATATAGTCATCTTATGTTTTTTTTTAGTACAAATCATCTTACGTGTTTTGAAAGATCAATGTTAGTAATTTGTTCTTGGAATTTTTTAGGAGGGGATTCATACCTACCATCTATCACCTCTAAAACACAAATATTACTCTCCATATAACTTGCGTTTGGTATCACGGGGAATATGTCAAAATTACGGTGATCCATCGTGATTTTCTAAAAGCTGCACTTTGTATCTACGATAAAATCACAGTGGATTGTCATGATTCTGATATATCTACGTTGATACCAATCATAGACTAATTAGGATTGAGTGATTTTGTGGAGGAAAAATCTCTCTCTCACACTCTCTCTCTCCATAATGCATGCGGTTGCATGTTAGCATGTAACTGTCTGATTATTTTTTTCATGTATCACCCTAACGTGAATGTTAGGGATGAAAATCGAAGATTTTTTTACAGCAACTAAAACTAAAATTTGCTCATTTTATAGAAGAAAAAAACGTTTAATTCAAGTAACTTCAACTGCTTAATTTTCTGAAATATCTCTAATCTAATTTCCCTATAAATATTTAATGACTTATATATATATATATATATATATATATATATATATATATTTCACAAGTTAAAATCAAATAATTTAGAACGGCCAATAAGTTAATAAAAAAAACATCAGCAAACTAGAGCAAGTTGATTTTCTACAATGACTTTTTAATGATCTAAATTCTAAAACCTAGTAGTATTTTGAAATTTAAACTGAATCTTGTTTAAAACTAGAGCAAGTTGATTTTCTACTAAGGAGATAAAGCTCTTTCTTTTTATATTTAGTAGACTCGAATCAACATATCTTATGAAATTTAAAACAAAATCCTATCCACGTGGAATAATGTGTTTATACATTATATATCCACAATTTTGAATATTGGTGTCCTACTGTCCTGTGTTTTTTTATTACTAGGAATCAATCTCAGTACTTCATTTTAAATGTTGTTGAACTTGTTTGTATTTTTTCTTTTTGGTACAATATATATTTTGTATTTTATATATTTATATTAATTCATAGAGATGTAAAACATTCAAAATTTTGTACTTACTAAAATTTAATTGTTATCCAAAAATAATAATAAAATTTTAAAAAAAATCATTTCTCATTCTTTCCTAGCTATTCTAATGTCACTATCTTATTTAGGAAATTTAGAGGTACATAAATACCGTTTTGACTATTTGGTGTTGTTTTTTTGTTTGAGGATTTCCCACCAGATGTAGGTAACATGATTTGACAAATTGTGTCATAATTCATTGCATATTATTAGTATGTTGCTGAAGTACTTAAGCAAGCTGAGTCGTTCCACATAGACATATCATAGTGATATGTATTTGATAATTTCAAAGTAAAAGAAAGAAATACTATCACAGTTGATAATATAAACCCACCTTGCATTATAGTACTACATAAACACAAACATAAATAGTCAACCATATCATTGTACGGAATAAATTGTCTGGCCAAAGTGTGCAGGAATTTAGTACTTGATTATTCCCATAATAATTCATATATTTGATAATTTTATCTAGATTAAAAGAGTATAAAAATGAAAATGAAAGAGAGGATAAAAGTTTACTACATTGCCCTAATCAATTATTAATATATTTAGGTTGTGTTTGGTAAGACAAATAAACTAGCTTATAGCTTGTTGGACTAGCTTATAAGCTTGTTGAATGAAAATGTGATGTGTTTGATAACAAGTTTTTTTCACGAGTTTATAGCTTTTTTTGAGAAGCTATTTTAAGTAGCTTTTTAACTTATAGCTGATAGCTTTCTACATTTTCTTCAATTTTTAACCTTTAATATTATTTTTTTATAAAAATAAATTGCCCACTAAAAAGAAAAAAGCTGCCCACGTTCCTTTTTTTTTTTCTGTGAAGAAAACTGCCCACTTAGCTACTACTCTATTATTCATATTTCTTTAATTCTCTTTTTTTTTCCGTTGATTTTTATTTTTTTAACTCTAGTTTTTTTTTTTAGGATTAATTCTAGTACGTTGAAATATTGTTCCAAAAGGGACACATTCTATTGAACTTATATATTCATATTATCATTTTTTTTAACTTATTTACTGATTCAAATAAAAATATAAAAATGAAGTTGGACAAGATTTGTTAAAAAAATATATCAATTAAATTCATAAATCACAGTTATCATTTTAAAGATAAAAAATACTTTGAAATAAATTAAATATTTAAGATAAATATATCAGTTGAAAATATTTATAAATGTAATTTATAAAAAAAATAAAGATACAAGTACGAATTCAGTCAAAGAATTTTAAAAAAATGAGAGATTAGAGAGAGAGAGAGAGAGAGAGAGAGAGAGAGAGTGTGTGTGGCAGTTTCTCTAGGGTTTTCCTAGGGCAA
>Ga0315915_1004648_pt1 | contig 17243 bp, 7 predicted proteins | sample MpolbnodulesMG_FD_207738 | JGI IMG/M metagenome (GOLD analysis project Ga0315915, IMG submission 207738) | Medicago polymorpha root nodule microbial communities from Los Angeles, California, United States - branched nodules | ecosystem: Host-associated > Plants > Roots > Nodule | place: USA...
AAAACTGCAAAACCCCCCCTGAAATTGTCAAACGTCAGTCAAATACCCCCTCCCGTTAATTACCTCCATCCAACATGCTGACATGGCTGTTAACTGCCACATGATCAAAAAAGTCATGCCACGTCACGGGGGGTAATTGACTATATTTTTATTTTTATTTTTTAAATCTGATTTTTTTTTCTTTTCAAAATTAACATTTGTGTCACCCACTCACCTTGCAAATACCCCCTGAAATTTAACATTTACATGCATATACCCCCCTCAAATTTAAAATTTATGTAGCAAATACCTTCTCAAATTTATACTACTTATATGCAAATATCCCCTTCAACTTTAAAACTTATGTACAAATATCTCCTATGTAGACTGATTTGCTTACCGAACAAACTATTTGTATTCCAATTTAGTTTTGTATTTCAAGCGACAGGCCACAAAATAGCAGGATGAACATTTTATGTGGTTTAGTTTTGTAAGTGTTGCTGCAACTTTTTTTTTTGACAAGTAAGTGTTGCTGCAACTTTTGAATGTGGAAGTTTAGGTACAGTTTCATTAGTTTCAATTAGGGGATGTATAACAATAGATTCATATTTTCTATTTCATTAATGCATGTGTTATTAGTGAAAAATGACACTCCAAAAGGTCTGCAGTACCAAATTAGCTTGTATCGGCATTCATTTTTCATTATTATATACATGGCGAAAATGCATGTTATTGATGTAATATCGACACTTCAGATTAAAGACGCGGTGTTCGACAGATTTCGATATCCAACACAAACACCTGCAACACTGCTTTATAGTATGTTATTAGTTTGTGTACAAGCTTTTAATATGATTTATAAGTTCCTGTTTTAATTGTTTAGGAACATACATGTTTTGTTTAATTGGTTTTAATGATGATTCAAACAATTTTCTGACAGCAACAATGAGCAAATCTCTCCTTATTTGTTTATTTTTTGGTCAGCTTAATAATATTACCAAGGGGGCTGATTTCCCTACCACTACTCAAAACCTCCATCGAAAATAAATAGTTTGTGCGGTAAGCAAAACAGTCTACATAGGGGATATTTGTACATAAGTTTTAAAGTTGAAGGGGATATTTGCATATAAGTAATATAAATTTGAGAGGGGCGGGGGGTATTTGCATGGTGAGTGGGTGACACAAATGTTAATTTTGAAAAGAAAAAAAAATTAGATTTTAAAAAATATATATAAATTACCCCCTGTGACGTGGCATGATTTTTTTGATCATGTGGCAGTTAACAACCATGCCATCATGTTGGATGGAGGAAATTAACAGAGGGGGGTATTTGACTGACGTTTGACAATTTCAGGGGGTTTTTGAAGTTTTGCAAAATTTAAGGGGGTTTTTGACGAAAGTTACAATTTCAGGGGGGTAATTGGCTATTTACTTAATTTTCAAATGAAGCTTGTGTTACAAGATAGAGTCTGAAGACTATCAGAAGCTGTCTACCAGAAGCTTACGTAATCAGAGAGTCTGAAGAGCCTCAGAAGCTGGAGTTCATCAGAGTCTGAAGACTGGAAGCTGAAGTTAGTTAAATGTTGTTATTCTGAAAGCATATGATTGCAGAAGGAATGGAAGCCTGGAGCAACAACTATTTCAGAGGAATTAGAAGGTATTTGATGCTTATCCACTGAAGAGTGCAGAAAAAAGACATAGTACAATTGTACAACCACTACTCCACTCAACATGTCTGCAGTAGTACAAGATAACAGATGTGACTACGCTGGTTACTCTCTATTCATGGAATGAATTTGAAATTGTTCCTTTATAGGACAATAACCAAATCAAGCAACAGATCATTGGTGATTATCAAGCTTCAAACAACGACTCTTTTGATGTGTTGGCAATCAAGAACGTCTCTTTCACACCTCTATATAAAGGAGTGAAGACTTGAAGATTGTAAGAGACTCACAACAATTTTACAAGTGCCAAAACTCTGCTGAAATTGTTTCACATCAAGTTCACTTAGAATTTATTAACAATTGTCATATCTTAGAAATTCTAGAGTTGTATCTTATTTGTATTTGTGAACACCACTGATTGTATATCAATTGTTCAACCTCAAACATTTTTTTGTGTAATTGTGTTTGTTTAGAAGTCGCTAGCTTTTGTGCTTGAGCATAGGAGGACTCTTACGTTTGTGCTTGAGCATAGGAAACCTCTTGCTTTTGTGCTTGAGTGGTTTGAAGTCTCTTGCTTTTGTGCTTGAACAATTGTAATCAGATATTGATTTTAGTGAACTCTCCTTGGAAGTGCAAGGGGGACAAGACTACTTCCGGATTGTGGAAGGAACTTGTATAATTGTTTTGTGTTTTCTCTTCTCTCTCTCTCTAGTTTATCCGCTGCATAAGATCCTGAACTTTGTTCAAGACTCTGAACTCTATCAAACTCTGAACACTGGACTTAGTTTTAAAAAGAAGAAAAAGTTAACACAATTCAACCCTCATTTCTTGTGTTTTTCTCACCTTCATATTTCAATCTTTAAAAAAAAAACTAATATAAGATGTTCAATCCCACCATCCATATATGGTGGCCTATTGTAAAGCCAAAGCAATGCAAGCCCTGTATAAACAAGCCGACAAAAATATACTCTAAGATCTCAAACGAGCACTTAAAAATGAACCCTTGAATTAAGATAAAAATAAATAAATACAATGTTTCAATTTTCAAATATGCTAACACCCGTAGTGTGAACATGAGGTGAATGTATATAACGATAATTTAATTAAATCTAATGAGTACTCATAAACATGTGAACTCATTTATTCAAAAAAAAAAAGCACGTGAAGCTCATCTCGTAGACGTTCCTTATTAATTACTTGGTTTTAATAAATTAATTAATTAATATATATAGAGGAAATTTGGATGCATATTTCTCCACGATTGATCGATGGAAATTAAAAATGATTAGATGAACATAAGATGTAATGGTATGACAAATGCATATGACATCATTAAGATGGAGAAGTAGTGCATCGAAAGTCTTAGTGATGATTGAATTCTAAAATCCTGTAACAAGCTAGTGTGAATATAAGCTGGATCTAAAGGACACGGTTAGGCTTTGCACAACTAATCGTATTAATTATTCACTCCGATACTTTTTATAAAAAAACAAAAAACAAAAATCATCTCATGGAAATACATTGAAAATTGTTATCTTTATTAATATATCTTTACATTTAATTTTTTTTTCATGAATACTCCTGACTCCACCAACTTACTTATTTTTTAATATTTTCTCTCATAATAAATAAGTTATAAATAAAATTTAGTTTCAAACACACTTGAAAATTGGTCAATACTTCTTATAAAAAAAACAAAAAAAATTATCATTTTTGTTCCTCATAAAAACGACCGGAGGGAGTATATTATATCATACTCCCTCCGGTCTCAAATGTAACCAACTTTTTACTTTTTAGGTTCATTCAGTAAATGATGTATGTAGTCTGTAATATGGACCACATACATCATTTTGAATGAAACACACCCTTTATCTCATTTCATCTTCTAATTTTTATATCTCTCTTAATCTCACAATTTTTCTCATATCAAAATATATATATATATATATATTTTGATATGAGAAAATTGATATACTTAAATTTTTAAAACTAATGATTATTTTGAAAATATCAACGTTAAAGTAGTGTTTCTATTTTTTATGCAAATTAGTGAAATTAAAAAATTAAAAAAAATGAAAATAAACTATTTTCTTATATATATGCCATAATACATTCTTTTTCAATATTTAAGAGAATTGGATAATAAGGAGAAGAATAAATAAACAAATTGATTTTATATTTTGCAACATTACTGTTAAGCACAAAAATTAATGTATCATGAATTTAATTATTTAAAAAATAACAATTATAAGAATTTATGGAAGTACAATTTTTATATGTTATTAGTAGATGCATTAACATTGCTATGTCATGCACTCCTATTCCACCAAACCTCGTGAACCCAAAATAATTGTATATCAAGAGTAGGGATGGCAAAGCGGGTCGGCCCACCCCATTTAGGCCCGCTCATCTAAGCCCACTAAAAATGAGACGAGCCGAGTCAAATTTAATGATCGAGTCTAAAATCTCAGCCCGTCCCATTTAGTGGCGAGCTGGCGGGCTGGCCCGCCAAACAAAAAAAATTGATTTTTTTTACAACTTAATTGTTACAAAAAAAACTATGTTGCTTTTATCATAAAAATATATAAAAGAATAGGTAGCAAATAAATTTATGAAAAACAAGATAATTAACAAATTGTCGAATTGAACATTATAATTAATAGCAAAATAGGCAAATGCGCAACATAAAATAAATCCAACAACAAAAATAAATCCAAAGGCATAAAATAAGTCTTAAAATAAACTAAACAACCAAGATAAATCCAAAAGCATAAAATAAGTCTCAAAATAATAGCACCAGCAATATAATTGTTCTACTAAATCAATCAACTCCAAGTCAATCATCATGTAAGTTATGAATATATGGAGCTCCTCCTCCTCCTCATCATGTTGTTGTGATAACATAATTGTTTCCAACGAGTTAAGCGGACCGACCGGCCCTGCCTCGTGCCCGCCACGTTTTTCAACGAGGCAAGACGAGCCGAGTCAACTATAAAAAACGAGTTCAAAACTTCAACTCAGCCCGTCAAAAATAACGAGTCAATCGGTCCGGCTCCACGGGTCAAGCCCGTTTTGCCACCCCTAATCAAGAGCTTTCAAACTTTCTGCATGGTGCCAATTAATTTATAACTTTGCTTTGCTATTAGAGGAAAAATACAAGCATGCATTTAATGCATCAAGGACTTGGCAATTGCTTGTTAAGGACTATGTGGGCCCCACAGTGGTAAGATATAAGATTTATTTAGTTTAATTAAACACGAATAATATATATTTTGATGCAGAATGTAGATTGAGGATGGTCACTAGACTTATTACTAATAAAAAAAGTTGAAACAGTTGGGGACATTTTGAGAATGAAAAAGACAAAATATATCTCTAATTTTTCTTTTTGAGAGAAAAGTATATCTCTAATTTTGTCACGACGTGTTAGAGATGAAATATTTACGGACTATATTTTTTATTTATTTCAATTTCACTGCGATTATCAAGCATGCACTTAGTTATGTTACTTTTATGTTCAATAATGGGAAAACACTTAGGTGACATTGAAGTGTTAATGTCATATTAAGTGTGCATAAATCTCGTGGGTTGGTTCATTTGATCTTATCTATAGGTGCGTAACTGCTATTGATAGGTTGCTGACATAAGAGGTGTTTGTTGGCAAGGTACCGAGTAGTTGAGTGAAAATTTATAGTGAATGATGGCAAACAGTTAGCATGAATGAATACCGGAAAATGATGAGATGAGCATATCATAGAATTGGAGTGAAAATTTAGACTATCATAATGTTGGGTTACTAGGGAGTCCGACGATCATCCACATTGGTCTAAAGCAATCATATAATTGAGTTAAACGCTATACTTTAACTTAAAACCTTAAAATATTACATTTATGATCATCTCGCTTATAAAGTAAATCTACATCCAATTTTTCATCTAATGTAAGACTCTTACTCATACTTGATATACTAACACATAACTCATAATAAACTTATGAGTCAAACAATTAAACTCAACTAAGTAGCTCAAACTACAACCCGGCAAATCTGGTTTATCAGTGGTAAAATAAATGTAGAATATATATATATATATATATACGGGGCTGCTAATTTACATTCACCTATGAACATTAAGATGTAAAATAGCAAGCTACACACACTTATATTTTACTAAAACACCACTTTGTTTCTATTTTAATTAAATTTAAATAGAAGGACAGTTTTGTAACTATCTTAAGGAAAATTCTTTAAAAAAAAACAAAAAAGACAATGTCATGCTTAAGATACAAAACATGTAATAAATACAAACTTTTAAGGAAACAATATTTGAAATGATTAAAGTGGGTTTAAATTAGTGAGGTGAGTGTAAACAATTTAATAAAATTTATAAAAATGCGTATATAATCAAGTGGGTGTAGGTTGCTAACTTACACCTAAGTATTTTTAGATGAGTGTAAATTAACGGTCCATATATATATATAGTTAGTTAGTTTGATTACTAAAGTAAAGGAGTTTATGATAATGAAGTTGATGGATAGAATCTCAATCTCTACGTAATATCAATAATTACTAACAATGCAAGCCGTGTGTTTGAGTTGAGTGAATGCTTGATGATGATATCAGGTCTCCCTGTTCACACCATGGGAAAATGTAGATGTGAAAATGCATTTTCACACAAGGATTATAGTGGTGGATAGACACGTTGAATAATATAGTTTTTAAAGGGTAGAAAAAATTATTGCATCTGTCTGATCAAACCTATCTTATCCTATGTTTTAAATTGTAATAATAATAAAATAATATCTTTGTAACTATTGTGCACGGCCAAATAAACAGATATAAGCGCATGTCTTTCTTAAGATGATGGAGGAGTACAAAAGATTAGACTTCTATGAGTCTTCGTCTTCCCCACACGTATTGCATTTAAGCCAGTAGCTACCATGTCGTAACTTTTAAATTGTACTAATAAATACACCCTCCAATCTTATGTATTGCATTTAAGCTAAACGCCACCCTATTTACACACATGAGCAGAACCGGATAATAGGATGTGTAAATTGCTTAATGGGAATTGGGTCTCCTCAAGGTATGACCCTAAAAAAAATTATAGTCCAGTAGTACTACTAAGTGTTAGGTGTGTGTTGTTTTGGGAGGGTGGTTTGATGTTTCTTATGTATACGATTGTAATTTTCACCTTTGGGTGTACCGCATATATATGACACCTTGCAATGTTCCGCAAATCGAGTGTTAACTCGCCGAATTTACGTTTTTAGGTACCAAAATCATGTTAACTCGATGGTAACCTTGATTTATGGTAAAATCGGAAAATTTGACGAGTTTGACCGAGTTAACACTCGGTAAACTCGTGTAAACTCGACCGAGTTTTACGAGTTTACATCTAAAAATAAAAAATAAAAAATGTGGCCCATTTTTTTCAAAACCCAATTTCTATTCAACAGCCCAAAGACTAAAACGTTTACTGAAAGTTACCTTTACGGTAACACATTGCTAGCTTCCTGAAATGAAACATTTCTTTTTCTTTCTTATCTGAGTTCTCAAACCATGAACAGGAGAGCACTTACCAGTCACGGTTGCGATTTCGATGGGGAAATTCCGATTGCGACGCAATTTAGGGTTGCGGTGGTGGTGTTTGATGACCTTTTGAAGAAATTAACTAGTTTATTTTTTGCATAGTTTTATTAACAACTTTACGAACTTGTGAAACTTGCTTTTTTGGATGGTTTTATGGATGACTTAAACTTAGAGACTTATGAAACTTATGATTTTGTGCGTTAATATTTGTATTTTGATGATAAGTTGAGCATAGCATTTTATTATGGTAGTTTGCTATAATTTGTCTTTGTAATTAAGTCATATTTCACACTATTTACCTATTTACATTATTATATTAGCTTATATATGTCATGCATATAATAAATTTTATATAATTTTAGTTTTAGGTAAACTCGTACGAGTTCTCGAGTCGAGTTTACCTAGAAAAAACGAGTTGAAGTAAACACTTGAGTTGCAAAATCTTGGCACCTTGTATTAATCTTTTAAAAAATTTAAATAAAACATTGTTCTTCTAAAATAAATACATTTTTATTTTATTACGGGCCTCTTTTCACTTATAGAACTGAACCTCGAAATTTGTAGGAACGACAATGCATGAGTTTTGGGAAAGATGAGAGAAAGGTTGTAATGTGACAATCTATATCGATTTGAGTGAGATCATATTTTATACTTTAATTTCCTGTAAAAATTAAATACTTAAATTAACATTGTTGCCCAACCAAATCAAATGTTAGTAATATAACATCGATTATATATCTATATGACTAATAAAAAATATCTGGCAGCTGTTAAACATGTCCATTTCTTGTCAAAAAAAAAATAAAAATTGTCCACTTCCAATCGGTTCCATGTCCCTATTGCTCTAATGAATCCAGATGTTAATGCATTCGCAGTCATTTTACCTACAAACATTTTTCAACACATGCATATTCACCAGCTCCATGCTTATCAGAATTCTGAGTGGAATTGAAGGTGACGCTTCTTTCTCAACTCTTGGCATTTTTCCCATGTTCATTTTTAGATCAATTTCCCTTGTTGTTTCATCCCTATCATACTATAATTAACTAAAACTAGTAATTCAATAAATGATGTATGTAGTCTATAATATGGACTCCATTCATTTTTTTTTCTTCTCTTTATTTCAGTTTAAATAAGTGATTTTCACATAGATCTACATTTTTTCCTCGTGATTTCGTCATTTGATTGTAATGGTGAGTTTTTCGTCGTCTTGGGCGGCGTTGTTTGATTTTCAGTCTTGTTGCGGTGTTCATTTGACTCATATTCAATTAAAGATTTGGGCATCAACATTGCATATCCGGGGTATGGGTATTCCCATCACTTTAATTTTATCATATATTTTTGTAGGTATTATGTTATGAATTTGTACTCTATCAATTGTTTTTTGATAGTGAAAGAAGAATTGTACTCTATCAATTTAAATTAATGAATATCATTTAATTTTCGTCAAAAAATTAAAAATAAACGAAATGCATGCAATTGACATGATTCATAAAAAATAATACCCTCAATTTTGTTAAAAAAATATGATTATTAAATATTCAAATCTCCAACCATAGTGTGAATGAGTGAATGAACAAAAAAAAATTAAAAAATAATAAATATCAAACATGGAAAAGAAAACTAAACGAGTGAATGAATCAAAAATAATATATCGGTCTGGATGAATGTTTAATAATGTGTGCATAAGAACACGCGGGCCAGCCCAATCATACTACAGTGGTTAGGGCAAGCCTATTTAACAACTCTAATTTTAGTGGCTCATCACACCAATAGAGGGAGTTCACACAACTTTCATGTGTTCACACAACTTCATTTCACAGCTTTTTCTTTGAATCACACATTCTTCTTCGTCTTCTTCAATCACCCTCTCTGTCCTTCGAAATGCCGCAAACATCTTCAATCTCAGTCTCACGAAGATTTTCTGACAAGGATCACAGAGTCATGAGTACAGGTGCAGAACAACAGCAGCAAAGCGCAGTGCAGAGAAGGAAAGGCGATGATGATTTGCTCGATGAACTTCAGGATAATCGCATTCGCACCGTCGCCAGAAGGAGAGATGTTTCCCAGTCACGATCACCGGCGGTGAATAAGATGATTTTTGCTATTCCATTGCTTGTTGTGTTATGTCCTTCCACTCTCTGGTGGTTCTCTTTTCCAGGTATCATTCTCACGTGCTTTCCTTAATCACATGTTTCATGTGCATTTTTTCGTTTCTTTTTATCATAATCTTATTTTATTGTTTATGCTTTCTGATTAGGCTAAAGTGCATTTTTCACCCCGTAAGTTTTAAAAAGTTGCGATTTTGGCCCCCTATAGAAAAAAAAATGACTAAAGTGACTCCATGTTTAGAGAAATATGCTCTTTTGACCCCCTAACATAAAGGAAATATGATCTTTTGACCCCTTATATTCTCTAAAAGTTGCGATTATGGCCCCTTTTTTGGGACACGTGGCGTCTTCTCAACAATTTTGGAACGAAAGGGGCCAAAATTGTAATTTTTTTTAATAGAGGGCCAAAATCGCAACATTTTGAAACTTAGGAGTCGAAAGGTGCACCTTCTGATTAATTATGATAATCTCTTTGTTTATGCTCTCTAATTAAAGATATAATTGTGTTATTATTCGGATTAGTTGAAATATTCTCATGTTTGGATTTTTCGGATTAGTGATATGAATATCTATTGAAGATATTCTCGTGTTTCAATTTTTCGTATTAGCGATATAGATATCAAGGTAAATGTTTAAAGAAAATCACAAAGACAGAAAAATAAATTGAACTTTAATAGACATGATTATGTGTAATTAAATCTTAATTTCATTAAGCGTTCGGAGGAGTCGAATATATTTAACTAAATATTGAATACATTTCGGTTCATAATTTTTGTTTACTTTGTGCAAGTTTTAATGTATGGATCACAATGTCCTGCTAGATTTATCATTGGTTTTTGGCCATTTTCAAATGTTGGAAAGAAGGCTAAGATAACAAATTCATAGTTCCCTGTAGCACATGTTTGTGCAAGGTGCCTTCATTTCCATTTTATCCCCAGTAGATGGCTATGGTGCCAGCATTAGAACCATATGCTAATGCTAATAGTTTCAAGGAGAAGAATGAAACTGAAATTGCTAATTTAGCCATTTTCCCAAGTACTTGACAAAGTCAATTGTGTTAACAAAAATTGAATGATTTTTAGGTTGTAGACCTATGATGTTAGAGGAAGCTATTTATAAGGGTGACAATTAACAAAACATGCCAATCCTTAACAGTTTGTTTGCTAACGTGACTTTTTCTTATACTTAGTCCAAAATTGCAATCATTTATGTTGATAAATATTAATGAAGCAGCGTGTAAATTAGCCTATATCTATTTGCTCTTGTCCATTACTGCTACTTAATAGAACCATACAATACTTTTCTATGCTTTCTTTTTACAGTGATGGAATTAGAATGTATATTTTTTTCATATTAAATTTAAAAAATTGAGAATAAATAACCCACTTGGGTTGACCTAGTGGTATTTGCTTGGGATCTGGGAGTGTGCTCCTCCTCTATTTCTCAGGTTCAATTCTCTCCAGTGCCAATTTAGGTGGGTTAATTTAGCTTCAATTGAGAATTTGATATTGATATTGATTTTGTAAATGATGCTTCTATTAAATTGACATTGAAAATTCCATTTACATAGAACTTCACATTATGTCAAAGACCTATATGTACATCTCAAAATTAAAAATATTGATTTCCTTTATATACTTGTATTCTCAAATTGAACTTCACAAAAATGCTCACACTTTCATCCTCTGCCTAGTTTACCATATCCTGTATTGTCCTCATGATTCACTTACTATAGTCATTCTTGTCCATATTAAGCTTTAGTTTGCCTTGTTTTATTTAGGACAAAAGGTACAAAACCCAAAAATAATTGGCTCATATTCTTTTCTTAGATGGAATGATGAATATGGGATGTTGTAACATAGAATATTTATAATTTCAGATATCATTCCAAAATTGAGTGTAGTATAATTATTAATAATCCCACAACAGTGATTCTTTTCATGAGTTATGGGATTTTGATGAACACACGGCATAAACAATATTGTCTATCCTGAACTGATTCTGTCCACTACTTACTAAGGAATGCATTTTTTATACATTACAAATCTTATCATAAAATAGTATAATAAGTTTAGTATTATTACTTGAGGGCTTCCTTTCACATTTCTTCTCATGGTCAGGCAATGGATTAACTAATATTTCTTTAAGCTGTAGAATGAAATATACTATACTAAAATTACACACTAATTCAGAAGGAAATTAACTTACCTTAGAATAGTAGTGAAAATTAACTTACCTTACATCAATTGAGAAAACATGGTTCGAGGTGTCTTGTTTTCCAGTGACATTTTCATACTTGTCCAAGCTACATATTGCTAAGCTTCTGAACTGAAGCCGTGTGTATAGTAGCGGTAAATAATGCCCTGCAAATGCTATTACAAGAGGTAAATAAAGAGAGAGTAATATCTTGTAAAGAATAAATATCCAATGAAGTATTCTTTTTTTTATCCAGATCATAGCATTATAAAATCACTAATTCCAAATTCCAAATCACTATTTTACTTCAATTTATTGACCTTTGTGTTTGAAACAGGCAACCAATATATGACATCATCAATAGGTTGCTATGAGTATTTAATCATGTCACAACAATGGCCCCCCACTGTGTGTAAGACGCTTCCTTGTGCAAGAGAGAAAATTCGAGAAACGTTTGGAATACATGGCTTGTGGCCAGAAAACACAACCGAGTTCTGTTCAAATGATAGATATCATAAAATGCCTAAAGCATTAGAAGATGAACTTCACATTGAATGGCCAAACTTGAAAGAAGGGGAGGAGGATGAAGATTTTTGGAAACGTGAGTGGAACAAACATGGAACTTATTCCCGTGATAAATTTAACCAAACTGAGTACTTCGAATTGGCATTGAGAATAAAAAAGAAAGTGGATTTGCTAGAGCTTCTCAAACAAGGTGGTATCATGCCTAGTGATGATCAAAGATATAGTTTAATGGATATTGTCAATGCAGTCAAAGATGGTATCAATAATTCTGAGCCTGGAATCCTATGTTATTATAAAAACAATGAAACGTCTAATCTTCTTAAAGAAATTAGGGTATGTTTGGAGGCTGATGGACGTTTTTACAAAGATTGTCCCCAATCAATTCGGGAAGTCAATTGCAAAAAAAACATGACTAATATTACACTGCCAATTTGATCAAGTTAGAAGTTCACAGTATATGCATGCTTTTGTTTGAAGATATTGACTACTAGTATCTTTCTTTGAGAATCTTTCCGTTCTCATGAACCTTGGAAAAAATATTAATTTCAAAGTTGAAATTGTTAGATGCATGGAAGGTTTATTCATACAAAAAAAATATGCAATGTTTTTCTTTTGGACTGATTATATATATGGAATGTTGGTCCAGTAATCCTAGCTCGTTGAAAAAATCCTGAAATTGTTATATTGTACGCCGTGATTAGAGTTAGAACCCCAACTTTATCGCTTGTTTGAGTAAATTTTCAATGACTATTATTATTGTCTATGCATAAAAAGATAGTATAGGTCAAATACCTTATGCACTCTTTTAAGTTATATGTCCGTAACGAATAAGTCATTTTATTTTATTTTTGTAAACAAATTAGTTATTTAATTTTCTTTGGTAACAAATTGATCATTTTGAGTCCTAAAATATTTACATTCTTACCATTTTTCGTCTTACTTAGTTAAAAAGTGCTTACGCTACCATTTAACATTGTGATGTCAATATAAAAAACTGTTTATGACACCAAACATGATTACTTACACACAATTTTTCATTGTTTTCGAATTCAAATATAATTTTATCAATCGACTTTGTTTCAAATCAAAATTGAATAATACACTTATAAATTCTAATTACGAGAGCATTGAACTTGAACCCTCTAACTTAACATTAAACGTCTACGTAAACATTTTTTAACGAGTTTAATGAAAAGAGGGTAATGGTGAAAATATTTTATGGCTTAAAGGACCAACTTATTGCAAAAAAAAAAAAAAAAACTTAAATGACTAACTTATTAAAAACATCAAACTAAAATGACCGTTTAAGATATTTAACCTATATTATAAACATCTATATATATTTTGAAATGCTGGCACTATTTGGACATATGTCATGGGCACCAGGAATGTCGTATGAGATGTCCTGGACACTTTGTTGTAACAACGTAGTACAATAAACAATAATAAAGTAAAATGCATGGAAGGAAAAACACAATAGATTTGGTAATCCAGTTCGGTGTAACGTCACCTCCATTTTGACACATCAATGTCAAAAAAGGAAATCCGCTATAATAGTTTTGGTTCGTAGTCTTATGTGAATAAACCTTGTTCACTGCCTTGACACCTAAATACTACCCGTGAATTTCTTCTATCTAAGACTCCCCCTAGATATGAGATCACATCTCACTTTCTCTCAATCACACAACCCGTGATTTCAACAATGATTACAATCAAATAGGAGAAACACTCCAATAAACAAAACCTACTCGAGAAACACTCCAATAAACTCTTGCTAGAAGCACTAGAACAGTGAGATATCCTTCCATAGTCACAAACACAAATGAATAGTGTTTGGTCACACACACATAAAAAAAAAAAAAAATTCCTTAAAATACTAAATCATTTTAGGTTTAAACGCACTTTTGGCCCCCTAAGTTACCATAGTTTCGATTTTGGCCCCCTATTAAAAAAAACCACTTTCCAGCCTCCTAACTTTACCCCCTTTTCCAACTTTGAGGCCCCCCTTGATTTTGACCCGGCCAGAGAATGCATGGGCTAGATCATTAATCGGGCTAAGCAAATGAGCAGACCAAAACGTATATTTTGTCTTCACAATCTTCTAGGAGCAAATATATTGTTTTCTAAAATGTTTAGGACATTAACTTCAAAAACACGACATAGGCAGTTGAATAAGGTGAACATCATATCCCACCACACAGTGGCAGAGCCACAAATGTTGAATAGTGGGGGCAATGGATATATAAATTTGTAACATGGTCATCTTAAATAATTTAGAAACTCTATTCTAATTTTTAGTTGGGTCATCTTAAACAATTTAAACGTTGATGTACAATACTAATTTAGAGATCGATACCGATTTAGAATAGTCATTTTGATCTCTAAATTTATGTTATGTTTTCACTAAAATATTTGAAATTTATCAAAACTATGAACACTTCTTCAAATGGTTTTTTATTATTCATTATATAGACCAAATTGATTAGCGAAAAATATATTTAAGGATTAAATTAACTAACTAAAGACACATTTAAAAATTAAAATGACTAATAAAAAACAAAGTTTGTTTTTGTAATTTTAATAGAAAGATTGATAACTCATTTTGATTCGAAACCTCATAAGTTTTTCCATAATATATAATTACATTATTATCATATATTAATTATTAAGGAAATTGACACCAACATAAAAGATGATGTTGAGATATGCCGCAGACATTTTTGTTTAATAGGTTCCATAACATCTGTATGGAAGGTTGATAAAAAAAAAATTTTGAGTAAATATAATAAGTAAATAATATTTATATTAGTGTATATATGTAATGTAATTGGACATGGTATATTATTAGTCTATATTAGTGTATATATGCATGAAATTAGGATGCTATGTAAAACTTTGTGGGGGCACAAGCCCACAGAGTGTTTTATCAGTACAAGAAACTCTCGATTTTCCTGCGGAATTTCCTGCGGGTTATGCTGAAATTTCTGCAGGAAACCAGTTTCCTGCGGATTTGTCAAGGATTAAGGTTCTCAGGTAATACCTTCGTGGGTAATTGTTTCCAGAGGATTTTAGGAACCGCAGGATACTCACCTGCGGAAATTTCCTAAGGAAGTTGTACAATATTCCGCAGGAAATGTTCGGTCAGTGTTTGAGGAGTTTTCCTTGCCCGAACATACTCGCAGGAATTTCTGCAGGAAACGATGTATTGAGAACAATATGCCGCAGATAAATCCGCAGGAAATGGTTTGATATAAATAAACAAAAATATTCACATTAATGCATTCTAGAACTTTATAAATATAAATTATAGAAGATACAATTTTTAAACATTTCAGTAATTTGAACAAAAGAATGTTTAACAATTGCACTTATCAAACAACATACTAAGAGTAAAAGAAACACACATGTCTCTTTATAGTTGAAACTCCAATACCCAATTGCTAATGTCTCATACCTCTAAAAGTCTGTTACACATAACAAATACAAGTATCATAGTTTGCTCCATGTTTTGACAATTAGAACTAAAAGTAAAAATTCATGAATAGTAGCAAATGTTGCAACTAAAAGTATATCATATTGGCAAAAGAGACACGACTGTAAAAGCAAAACTGTCATAGAAGCTCAAAGCCGAGAGGAAATCAAAAACATAACTTGGTAGTTTTCTGTTAACAATTGTGTTCTCTGATCATATTTAGTAGGATTACAACCCTCAACTGGTATGATATTCGTAACCTGCAAAGAGAAGCAAGGTATTTGGTTAAGATCCCATTACATCATTATTCAAGCAATAATTTTTTTTTTTAGGGAAAAAATATTATTGCTTGTCATACACCATCAGTAACTGCAGATGACAAACGGTAAAAGGGGCCGAATGAAAAGAACTTCTATTATTTAGAGATGACAAAAGACTTCCCAGCCATACAAATACTCATAACAAGCAAAAGAAAAAACCTAACAGTCAACTTCATATACTCACTGGAACCTTTTTCTGAGTGACCACACAGACCGAATCCTCTCTCCTAACACCAATCGAGGTTATCCCAACAGACTTAACAGCCTTGAAAGCATACTCTGTTTGAACACATTCAAATTCTGGATTCATGTTAACAACAGTGTTGTCAATCGCAAATTGTAGAAAATACTACAGTTGTTTGTCATTTGTACATTGTACTAAACAACGTATCTTCAGACACTATAATGTAGATCATATAGTTCAAATATTAATACAAATTAAAGAAAACTGGACTACAGACAAACCAACACAAAGTCCTTGACTCTTTCATTTCCACTTATTTCTTCTTCAATTTAAGTTGGTCTTCCCAATATTCCTAACTTATTTCCACTTAAACACAAATTATTCAAGAACTGAAGATAGTAATTGATTCATGGCCAATCTAACACAAGCATCTACCTCCCTGACATAGTATTCTCTCTTTAGTATCACAATAACTTTTTTACAGCAGAAAAGGGAAAGTATCACAATATTCTCTCTTTAGTATCCTAAAACTTTAATTATTTCTAAATATTTTCAGTTATGCCATGGCATATATACATGTTACAAAAATGGGAATCAGCCAACAAATTCACAAGAAATGCTTTTGAAGTACCAAAAGAAAAGAAAGACTCATTAACCTTAATACTATTCTTTGATGTAGAAATATATTAGAGAAAATAAGAAGAAATACCTCTAAATTAACAAGCCATCAGTTTTCTCCTGATCCATATCCACGATGCAGATGGTAACCAGGTAATGTGTCATCCAAGCACACTGCAACAAAGCAAAAATATTTAATGTTGAGAGGAAAGGAGGAGAAAGGTGTTGTATTGTTTGTAGGTAGTACCTGCTCATTTAGCAGCTGCATTGTGGATAAGGGTGGGTCCTACAAGCAGAGGCTTTCCATTACCCTCAAGAAAGGATGTTGAATGTTCATGAGCCTCTAACAGAAAGAGTTCTTCAGTTTCATTAAAGAAGTAATGTTGTTGACCATATCCTTCAAACCCATAAACCAAGTTGGTGAAAACAAGACAAATTATGCACTGAGTACTCTATAAGTTCAGGATCAAGATTTTAAATATAAAAAATATGAAAATGAATTTTGTTGAAGTTTCTTTTAGCTGAAACAACAGTTCATTCACCATGAGTTAATTAAAACAACAATGAAAATTAAAACCAAG